>Ga0102831_1000274_pt1 | contig 24804 bp, 25 predicted proteins | sample ColrivemetaGS747_FD_84508 | JGI IMG/M metagenome (GOLD analysis project Ga0102831, IMG submission 84508) | Estuarine microbial communities from the Columbia River estuary - Freshwater metaG S.747 | ecosystem: Environmental > Aquatic > Marine > Intertidal zone > Estuary | place: USA: Columbia...
CAAAACTGAGCAAGGCCCAAAGGGCCATGATACGGGCAAATAGATCACGTAGAAACATAATTCATAGCGACCAATCAACGGGGTCGATCCGATTTTGAACAAGGTAGGCATTCGCCTGTGAAAAATGACGGCATCCCAGAAACCCATTGTGCGCAGAAAGAGGCGAGGGATGGGCCGCCACTAAAACCAAATGCCGTTTCGAGTCAATGAAATTGGCTTTTTCCTGTGCAAATTTTCCCCAAAGCAAAAAGACCAGCTTTTCTCGATGCGTGGCCAAAGCCCGGATGGTTGCATCCGTAAAGCTTGCCCACCCAATTTGAGCATGACTCATCGGTTCGCCAGCCCGAACGGTCAGCGAAGCATTGAGTAAGAAAACCCCTCGTTGGGTCCAGGGGGTCAGGTCGCCGGTGGTTGGTTTTTTTAATCCAATATCCGACTCTAATTCTTTGAAAATGTTTTTCAGCGAAGGGGGTGCCGGAACGCCATTGGGAACGGAAAAACTCAGTCCGTGCGCCTGCCCCGGTCCGTGATAGGGGTCTTGCCCAATGATCACCACTTTTACCTGCTCAAAAGGAGTGGAATTATAGGCGTTGAATATAAGTGGACCAGGCGGATAGATGGTCTTACCCAAATCTTTCTCAGCGCGTAGGTGCTGAACCAATTGCTGGAAATACGGCTGTTCAAATTCACGTTGTAAAACGGCTTTCCAACTGGCATCAATCTGTACCGACATAACCCATGCAAGCTAGAAAAAAACTAGCTTTGCTGCCACGCCTTCTTTTCTGGTGGGCGTTGGATCTTTTAATTTTTGGTCCGGTAGCTCAGCTGAATAGAGCACAAACCTTCTAAGTTTGGGGTCATTGGTTTGAATCCAATCCGGATCACGAAAAATCCCGGCACATCGTGCCGGGATTTTAGTTCAGTGTTCAGAGTTCAAAGTTTGGGGTTGGAGTACGGAGTCTTTTACAATTAATCATCACCACATGGCATCCTTTCATTTTGGAACCAATTGTTTGACTGTTCGTCAGGCCATGGCCATGGCCCGAAAAGAATTGACGCCATCGTTCGATGCAACTGCCCTGCAGCAAGTACAGGCTTCAGCCGGTTGGGTGAATGAGATCCTGCAAAGCAAACGCACGGTTTATGGGATCAACACAGGCTTTGGCATTCTCGCACACACGGCCATCGACCCAAAAGACGCCAATACCCTGCAACATAAGATCCTGGAGAGCCACAGCGTAGGGGTGGGCAATCCAGTTTCTGCTGAGATCGTTCGTTTAATGCTCATCACCAAGCTTCAGTCATTGGCTTACGGACACAGCGGCGTACAGCCAAAGACCCTGGAGCGAATCCTTTGGCACCTAGAAAACGACGCATTGCCGGTCGTGCCTGAAAAGGGAAGCGTAGGCGCTTCCGGTGATTTGGCTCCCTTGGCACATTTATTCCTTCCATTAATTGGGCTGGGCGAGGTAGTCTGGAAAGGAGAACGAATGGAGACCGCCAAGATGCTGAATCAAACGGGACTGGTGCCGCTTAAACTTGGGCCCAAAGAAGGATTGGCGCTCATCAATGGTACTCAATTCATTTTGGCGCATGCCGTCAGCGGGGTATCGCGTATGCATGGCCTGCTTCAAACAGCCGATGTGATCGGATCACTTTCGCTGGAAACATTTCAAGGTACCAATGCTCCCTTCGATCCCCGTTTGCATGCGCTGCGTCCTTACGACGGTACTCGGCTAGTCGCACACCGTCTAAACGAACTCTTAAATGGATCGGAGAATCTGAAAAGTCATGCCCATTGTGAACGGGTACAAGACCCATATTCCATCCGCTGTATGCCGCAAGTTCATGGAGCCTCCCGAAATGCCTGGCTACATCTGAAACAACTCACGGAAGTGGAACTCAACTCGGTAACCGACAATCCGGTATTGTTCAGCGCTACCGATACCATCAGTGGTGGGAATTTCCACGGACAACCCTTGGCCCTTCCGCTTGATTATGCCTGTGTTGCCGCCGCCGAACTCGGGAACATCAGCGATCGCCGATCCTATCTACTCATTGAAGGAAAAGTAGGACTTCCTACACTTTTGATGAATAACATCGGCTTGAATTCAGGCCTCATGATCCCACAATACACTTCGGCCGCCTTGGTCACCGAAAATAAGACGCTGTGTTTCCCGGCCAGTGCTGATAGCATCCCCACATCACTGGGGCAGGAAGATCATGTGAGCATGGGTTCCATCAGCGGCAGAAAACTTCATCAGATCCTAGATAACCTCGAATACATTCTGGCAGTTGAATTGCTTACTGCCTCCCAAGGGTTTGAATTCCGTCGCCCATTAAAAACTTCGCCGATCTTGGAATTAGTTCTGGAAGCGGTACGTGCCACCGCCGGATATGCGTCTGAAGACCGAATCTTTGCTAAGGACATCGAATCTCTTCGGTCGTTCATCCGAAATGGAACGATCAATGAAATCACGGAGAACAATGCCACCCGCTTGGGGATTGGATTGAACGAATCGTACCCAAATTTTCAACTTTAATCAAAGCAACAAGGTAGACTCCAAGGCCAATTCCATCATGGGCAACAAAGCCGTCTCTCGTTGGTCGGCTGAAATCTTCGCATGTGTGGGGATCACATCCGATACGGTCAATAAAGTAGCGGCCGATCTACCCAATTCCTGTGCATTCGCAAATAAAGCAAAGGCTTCCATTTCCACAGCCAAACATTGATGTGCCGTGGCTATGGCGGGAATGGCAGGATCTTTCCGATAGAAAATATCACTGGAGTGAATGTTGCCTGTGCGGATTGTCTTTGCTTGTTTTTTAGCAGTGGTTTGAATGGCCTCCCGGACAGATGAGGTGGATGGAATGATGTCGGCTGATAAGCCCCACGCATACTGGGCATAGGTCGATTCGCTGCAAGCGGCATCTACGAGGAATAGATCAAAAAGATTTAGGTCGGTTGTATAAGCGCCGCAGGTGCCAATCCGGATAATGGTCTGTACGCCATAGAAGGCAAATAACTCGTATGAATAAATTCCGATGGATGGGCAGCCCATGCCACTGGCACCGATCGTAATTCGACGGCCTTGGTAATGCCCCGTATAGAAATAGATGTTGCGGGTTTGACTGACCAATACGGCATCTTTTAGGTAGTGATCAACCATGTACTTTGCACGAAGTGGATCGCCGGGCATGAGAACGATGTCGGCAATCTCACCTTCTTGGGCACTGATGTGTACGCTCATACGTTAAAATTGAGGCATTCAAGATATCCTTTTCCCACGATTCCCCGCACTATTATCTTTGCATTATGACAACGACGACTGCCACCTACGATGCTGTTAAATACAAAACACCCACTGGTACACAACTTCAATGCAAAGGATGGATTCAGGAAGCAGCGCTGCGCATGCTTCTGAACAACTTGGATCCCGCAGTCGCGGAACGACCCGAAGACCTCATCGTGTATGGGGGACGGGGAAAGGCAGCCCGCAACATCGAATCCCTTGATCGCATCATCGCCAGTTTGAAATCGTTGGAAAATGATGAGTCGTTGTTGATCCAATCGGGAAAACCGGTCGGTATTCTCAAAACTCATCCCGATGCACCGCGTGTTCTGATCAGCAACTCTCAATTGGTTCCGAATTGGGCCAATTGGAAACATTTCTCTGAATTGGAACAAAAAGGGCTGATGATGTACGGACAGATGACTGCCGGGAGTTGGATCTATATCGGCACACAAGGAATCGTACAAGGCACCTATGAAACCTACGCTTCTGCTGCAGAAATACATTTCGGAGGATCGTTGAAAGGAACGCTCAATGTAACCGCTGGTCTGGGTGGCATGGGCGGAGCTCAACCCCTGGCCATCACCATGAATGATGGCGTAGCGCTCATTGCCGAGGTAGAAGAATGGCGAATTGACAAACGCATTGAAACCCGATACCTCGACGAGAAACACGTAGATCTTGACGAGGCAATTGACGCCGCACTCCACTATAAAAAAGAGGGCAAGGCCATCAGCATTGGTGTCATGGCCAATGCCGTGGATCTGTTGGAACGTCTTTTGCAACGAGGAATCATTCCCGATACCTTGACCGACCAAACATCTGCGCACGACCCGTTGATCGGTTATATACCCCAAGGGATGACGAATGACGAAGCAAAGATGCTACGCGATGACAATCCCGATGAATACATCCGATTGAGTTATGCTACCATGCGTCGACATGTAGAGCTCATGTTGGAGCTGCAGCAACGAGGAGCGGTCACTTTTGACTACGGAAACAACATCCGGGCCCGGGCTCAAGAACAAGGACTGACCAACGCTTTTGATTTTCCGGGATTTGTCCCTGCTTATATCCGTCCCTTATTCTGTCAAGGAAAAGGCCCTTTCCGTTGGGCTGCACTCAGTGGAGATCCTGCAGACATTGACGTAACCGATGCGCTTATCTTAAAACTGTTTCCGGAAAACAAAGGATTGGTCCGCTGGATCAACATGGCACGTGAACGCATCGCCTTTCAGGGATTACCGGCACGCATATGCTGGCTGGGACAAGGTGAGCGGGAGAAAGCCGGATTGGCCTTCAATGAATTGGTTCGCAGCGGCAAAGTAAAAGCGCCGATCGTAATCGGTCGCGACCACCTGGATACGGGGTCGGTAGCGAGTCCCAATCGAGAAACCGAAGCGATGTTGGATGGGAGTGATGCCGTTGCCGATTGGCCCGTGCTAAATGCCTTGGTGAACACCGCTGGCGGAGCCAGCTGGGTTTCGTTGCATCACGGAGGTGGGGTAGGGATGGGATACAGCATCCATGCCGGTATGGTGATCGTAGCCGATGGGACTCCGGAAGCGGATGCCCGTTTAAAACGTGTGTTGCGCAACGATCCGGGCATGGGGGTGATCCGTCATGCGGATGCTGGATATGAAACGGCTAAAGAACAAGCACGTACACATGGATTGGATCTGGATCAACGAATCGGCTTCTGATCCCATCAATTTGTTCAATGATACTCTCAGCCCATCGAATCGGAAAATCATACGGCGAACAAACTGTTTTGTATCCCTTAGATCTACAGGTCATTGCCGGTGAAAAATTGGGCATCATCGGGGAAACCGGATCGGGGAAAACAACGTTGTTGCGGTCTTTGGCCGGATTGGTACAACTCGATCAAGGATCCGTATTTTTTCAGGAAGAACGCGTATTGGGCCCAGCAGAAAAACTTCTACCGGGACATCCCTCGATTGCCTATTTAAGCCAATCCGTCGACCTGCGCAATCAATACCGAGTCCGGGATCTTTTGGAATTAAACAGCATTCTAGATTTGAAAGACGATGCGGTTTTGGCAAAACTTTGTCGGATCGATCATCTGATGGATAGAATGACCGACCAATTGTCGGGTGGTGAAAGACAGCGCATCGGACTGGCAATTGCGCTGGCTAAAAAACCAAGAGTCTTATTGTTGGATGAGCCATTCTCCAACCTCGATATCGGGCATCGTAATACACTGCGTGCCATCTTGGATGATTTGCATGATAATCTGAAACTGACTTTATTAATTATATCGCATAACCCAACGGAGATATTGGGATGGGCCGATCGAATTGTTGTAATGCGTGCCGGTCAATGCGTACAGACTGGCACCTCCGAGCAGATTTATACAAAACCCATCGATGAATACGTCGCTCAATTACTAGGGCCTTACAATCTGATCCCAAACTCCATATCCAACCAATCGAGGATCACTCGTCCCGAAAATTTTTGGCTGCAGCAAGAACAAGAAACAGGCTGGAATGGAACGATCGTCAAAAAAGAATTTGAGGGACCCAGTACCTTGTATACTGTTTTAACGGATCTAGGCACAATTCAGGTCAGAACAATCGACGGTGCATTAACGATCGGGCAGAAAGTGAGTATTTTAGAGATAGAAAACCATGCAAAATGAAATATGTATTCTCATTCGTAGTAAGTCTTGTAATCTTTTGTTCGCAAGCGCAAGCCCAAGTTCAAGAGAAAAACAAAACGATTAAGGGGAAGACGGTAGAAGCAAGTTGTGCGCAATGTCAGTTCAAGGTCAAGGAGCCACGTGGCTGCGATTTGGCTATTCGGATGAACGGCCAAGTCTATTTTGTCGATGGCACGAACCTCGATGCACATGGGGATGCGCACGAAGATGATGGGTTCTGCAACGCAATCCGTCAAGCAAAAGTGACGGGACAGATCCAAGGAAATCGGATCCGGGTTACGCAGTTCGATCTCAAGCCCTTGGTAAAAAAAGCGAACTGATCAGAGTACCACCAGACTGTTGGTGCTGCCAAAAACGTTTGGCACTTCCTGATCTGCCGTCTGGTCGATAAGCCAATCTTGCTTGTCAACCAGATACTTGAACTGGTGGCTGCTATTCTTGGGAAGATTGATCTCGGTTTGAAAAATGCCATCCTTACGACGGGTCATGCGAATACCCTTTTTCCAGTTGTCGTTCAGGCCGAGCAATTCAACCGATTTCGCGTCGGAAGCTTCCAGGGAAAATTTGACCTTGGCGTAATCCTTGGTCTTGTAAATAGTCTTTTGTACCATGTTGCCTTATTTTAAAATTCAAAAAATACAGGCAGCAGTCGTTAGCAGGATGTCGATTAATACCTCAACTTTTAAAAGGTAACCCAAATGAACCGGACATATCCTTTCTACAAAAAGCTATTCATATTGCTTCCTTTTCTTGTTTCACCTGCGGGGGCAGTATGGGGACAGGCCAATTTAAACATAACGGTCACAGATATCCGTTCCCAAAAAGGGTATATTCTCTATAGTTTGTACAAAGAAGAGCGTGGTTTTCCCGACGATCCGAATCAAGCATATCGCAGAGGAAAAATTCCGGCGAATGCCAAGCAGGTCAGTCTAATTGTTTCAGATATCCTGCCGGGCTACTATGCGCTTTCCCTGATCCATGATGAGAACGGCAATAATCGGCTCGATAAAAACAAGATGGGTATACCAACCGAAGGTTTTGCTTTTTCCAATAACGTCATGGGCGCCTTTGGCCCTCCCAAATACATGCGAGCCCGCTTTCTGGTCAAAAAGGACTCAGACAATACGCAATCCATCCGATTGCGCAGATTCCAATAAAAAAGCCCACAGCGGTAGCAGTGGGCTTTCTGATGAGTTTGTTTGTGATTAGAATTGCTCCAATCCACTAAACATGAAAGAACCTTCGATTTGAGCGTTCTCGTCGCTGTCGCTACCATGGATCGCATTTTCACCTAATGAAGTGGCGAATTGTTTGCGGATGGTACCGGCATCAGCCTTGGCAGGATCGGTAGCGCCGATCAGCTTGCGAAAATCTTCCACGGCATTGTCTTTCTCCAGAATGGCAGCTACAATGGGGCCAGAACTCATGAATTCGACCAATTCGCCGTAGAAAGGGCGTTCTTTATGTACAGCGTAGAACTCTCCGGCTTTTTCAGCAGAAAGTTTCATCAATTTCATGGCTTTGATCTGGAATCCTGCTTTCAGGATCTGATCGAGGATTGCACCGGCGTGTCCATTACGGAAAGCATCCGGTTTGATCATAGTAAAAGTGCGATTATTCATATTGTCGTTTTTGCGCCGCGAAGGTAGGGGATATAGGGCAGAAAGAGTACCTTTGTCGCGATTTTATGCAACCAATTGAAACTCTTTTCCCTAGTCTAACAACGCCTCGACGGGTTGTAATCACCACCCATCAAAAACCCGATGCGGATGCCATGGGCTCCTCGTTGGCACTGGGTCATTTTTTACAGAAGCTTGGACACACGGTTACCGTCATTTCGCCCACCAATTGGGCTGGGTGGGTGAATTGGATGCCTGGCACCAAACAGGTGATTGACTTCGAACAGCATAAACAAATTGCACAAGAAAAGATCGCCGGAGCCGATTGGTTGTTCTGCTTGGATTTCAACATTTTTCACCGCACCAAGAACCTGGCCGAACACCTGGCCAATGCGCCATGTACCAAGATCTTGGTGGATCATCATCAACAGCCTGATACCCCATCTTTTCATTACGGAATCAGTGATACCAGCAAAAGTTCTACCTGTGAGATGATCTATGACATCATCGTGGGTTCTGGGCAGGCCGATAAGCTCGATGCAGACATAGCCGCTTGCCTATATGCCGGCATTGTAGGGGATACCGGATCATTTCGTTTTTCCTCGGCTACCGCTTCCGTTCACCGCATGGTTGCTGACCTGAAAGACCATGGTTTAAATCATGGCCGAGTCCATGAAGGCCTGTACGACAATTACCTGGAAAATCGGCTTCGTTTCATGGGTCATGTTTTATTAAATCGGATGGAGGTTTTCTATGAGTACAACACGGCTCTGATCGCCATACCCAAGCAAGACCTATTGAAGTATCAGATACGCACCGGCGATACAGATGGTTTGGTGAACCTGCCTCATTCCATACAGGGAATACGGCTGGTCGCGCTTTGCATTGACCGGGATGAAGAACGAAAATGGAGTTTCCGCAGCAAGGGGGATTTTGATTGCAATCAATTTGCCCGTGACCATTTTGAAGGTGGAGGACATTTCAATGCCGCCGGTGGACGCAGCAGCGATTCACTTTCCGGAACAGTTGAATCGTTTCGAACCATTTTAAATCAATATCAACAAGCTTTAAACAAATAAAAACCGAACGAATGAAATACGCATTCAACCTTTTCGCCATCGCCACTCTTTCCGTTTCCTTGATTGCTTGTAAACAAGCTTCCTTGAAAAAAACGCCCGGTGGCATGCCCTATCAGATCTATTCCAATCCCAAGCAACCCAAAGCAAATATGGGCGGCTTTTTGAAGATCTCGATCTCGCAGGCCATCAATGACAGTGTGGTATTCACCAACCGTGGCAAACTACCTAACTACATTCCTGTATTGAACCAAACCTCGCCATACGACCTGTCCGAACTCTGGGCTGAATTGCATCTGGGCGATAGTGTGATCGCTACACAGATGATGGATACTTTCATCAATCGCAGCCCGGGTGGTGTTCCCGCCCCCTTCAAAAAAGGTGACCGGATCGTAACCATTGTTAAAGTTCTGGGTGTATACACCAACGACAGCCTGCGCAAGATTGATGCGGATAAAGAATTAGCCCTCTTCAAGAAAAAGGAGATTGATGAGGTTGAAACCTTTGTAAAGAAAAACAAGGTAGAGGCACAACGTACCACCAACGGCATTTTTGTACAAACCCTCAACCCCGGTACCGGTAATCCAATCGACAGCGGGAAATATGTATCCGTCAAATACACGGGCATGAACTTTGAAGGCAAAGTCTTTGATAGCAATGTCGATACAAGCTTCCATCATACCGATTTATTGAGTTTCACAGTCGGTGTAGGTCAAATGATTCCCGGTTTTGATGAAGGGGTTCGTTTGCTTCGTCAAGGAGGCAAAGGAATATTCTTCATTCCATCCATGCAAGGCTATGGCGCCGGTGGATCCGGATCCATCAAAGGCTACGACCATCTGAAGTTTGAAGTGGAAGTGGTTTCTGTGGCAGACAAAGCCCCCCAAGAAGCTGGTCCGGGTCGCTAATCAGCTTTGAAGTTGATTAAATAACCGAATGGTTTCCCAGGCGGCACGTACGTCGTGCACCCGCAATAGGTGCGCGCCCTGCATCAGGGCAAACATGTGCAGGGCCGTGGTGCCATTCAACGCCAGCATGGGGTCGACATCCAGCGTTTTGTAGATCATTGATTTTCGGGAGACGCCGATCAGAATCGGCAGCGAAAGTGTGTTCAATTCGTTTAGCTCACGCAACAATTGAAAATTCTGATCAACCTTTTTGGCAAAGCCAATCCCCGGATCAAGGACCAATTGATCGATCCCTGCTTGTCGGCAGGCGTCGATCTCCCTTTGTAAAAACTGTACAACATCCCGGGTAACATGCTCGTAGGTAGTATGGGACTTCATGTCCTGAGGCGTGCCACGCATGTGCATCAATACGTAAGGCAATCCGGAATGAGCAGCCACCTGTCGAATCGACGGGTCAATGGTGCCGGCACTGATGTCATTGATCATGTCGGCGCCCGCATCAATGGCTGCTTGAGCTACTTCTGCATAGAAAGTATCCACGGACAAAAACAGGGCTGGATGTTTTTGGCGAATGGCCGACAACAGCGGAATCACCCGATCGCGTTCCTCCTTCGCCGTAATGCGCGTACTGCCCGGTCGGGTGCTTTGTCCACCCAGATCGAGGACCCGGGCTCCCTGACGAACCTGTTCTTCTGCAAATAACAACCCTTGTTCAGTCTGCTGAACCCGGCTCCCGGAATAAAAGGAGTCAGGCGTGCAATTGATGATCCCCATAACCACCGGCTCTTGGAGGTCTAGCATTCTTCCGGTGGAGGTGAGAGAAAACATGGGGGCTTTCGTTATTTTTGACGAAGGTAAGTTACTCCCAACAACATGTCTGCCACCAATCATCAATACGATCAGGCGATCGAAGCAGCCGCATCGATCTTCTTTAAAAAGACAAACGATTACGGCACAGCCTGGCGTGTCCTTCGTCCCATATCGATCATCGATCAGATCTTTATCAAAGCCCAGCGCATCCGAACCATTCAAGAGTTGGGAGAACAGCGCGTAGGGGATGGGATCGCGGATGAATTCAAAGGCATCATCAACTATGCCGTGATTGGATTGATGCAGTTGCAGTTGACCAACGACGATCCGGAGGAAATGACACTGGCGGAGGTGCGTCCCCGGTATCTAGAAGTTGTAACGGATACCAAAACCCTAATGCAGAATAAGAATCACGATTATGGCGAAGCCTGGCGTTCCATGAGTCAGGAAAGTTTTGTCGACCTGATCCTGATGAAACTGCAACGCATGCGTCAGATCCTAAGCAACGATGGTAAAACCCTAATCAGCGAGGGGCTGGATGCCAATTTTCAGGACATACTGAATTATGCTGTTTTTGCTTTAATTCTATTGAACGAATGAAGTTGCTGATCCATTTGCTGCGATTTCTAGTAGGCGGACTTTTCATCTTTTCCGGACTGGTCAAAGCCAATGACCCACTCGGACTGACATACAAGATGGAAGAATTCTTTGAAATCTGGCATACGATCTGGATGATTCCCTTTGGAACCACCTTATCCGTTTCCATGAACGCTTTGGAGATCGTAGCAGGCGTTGCACTTTGGGTGGGATGGAAGCCAAAATGGACCTTGGGCGGCTTACTGGTCCTGATACTTTTTTTTACTGGCTTAACGGGATATACTTATTACACTGGATACCCGAAAACTTGTGGATGTTTCGGCGATTGCTTGCCCATTGATGCATCGGTTTCCTTTTACAAGGATGTGGCCTTGCTCTTTGGCATTGGGTTACTCATCTGGAAACAGGCGTGGATTCAACCGATTTTCTCTAACCGCTATCAACGGGTTTGTTTATTGGCAGCTGCTATTTTTTCCGTCGGATTGGAGTTCTATGTGCTGCATCATTTACCCATCGTCGATTGTTTGCCCTATCAGGTTGGGAAGAGTATAATTGAACAGCGAAAACAACCACCACCTCCATCGGGATCCACAGTCATGTTCGTGTACAAAAAGAACGGGAAGGAGATTGAGTTCGCAGCCGATCAATTTCCCCTTGATTTTAATGCCCAAACGTATCAGTTCGTTCGTCGTTACGATACAGGCGAAATCATCCAAGCGCCCATTCAGGGTTTTGTTTTGTATGGAATGGGGGGAACGGATACGACCGATGCGGTACTAGAAACGGATCGGGTTATGATGATTTTTTCGGAGCGCATTCAAGATGACCCCAAGAACTGGGGCGCATCGTTCAACGCCCTTTATCAGCTGGCTAAATCGCAAAAGATTCCTTTATTGTTGATTACCAACCGTCCGGATTTGTGGACCCTGGAACGGAAACGCAGCTACCCGGAAATCATTTTGCTTTCCTGCGATCGTACACCCATTCGAACGGCCGCCCGGGTCACTCCAACCCTGTTTGAACTCAAACGGGGAAGCATCCAAGGCAAATGGGCTTTGTCGGATTGGTCGATCGAACGTTCTTCCTTTAACACAAGTCGATGATCGCTTTTCTGACACGAAAAATAGTCTACAGCGCTACGATCCTAGTCGGCGTGGCCGCACTGGTCTTTTTTTTATTTCAAGGGATGGGGGATCCAGCTCGGATCGCGATGGGACAAACCGGCGACCCCAAAACGCTGAAGAACATACAACGGGAAATGTATTTGATCGATGATAATGGAAATCCCATCTCCAAGGGAAAGCAATTTCTTTTATATCTAAACGACCTTTCACCCATTTCCGTTCACGACCGGTTGGAGATTGAACAAAAGCAACTGAGCGGAATCTTTTGGGGTGAACAACGTGTTTTTGCCTTAAAAATTCCCTATCTGCGTAGATCCTATCAAAGCAAAAGACCGGTAACCAGTTTACTGAAAGATGCGTTGCCTGGTACACTGATCCTCACCATCACCGCCTTATTCATGGCCGTCTTGGTGGGTATTCCCTTGGGCATGATGGCGGCCATTAAGCAACATAGTTGGATCGATCGGCTTTCTTTGTTCTTGGGCACCTTGGGCATTTCAGCGCCCTCTTTTTTTGTAGGGATCTGCGTGATCTATCTATTTGGATTTGTCTGGAATGAATGGACGGGACTGCCCATCGCCGGGAATTGGTATGCAATTGATGATTCGGGCAAGTCGGTACTAACCTTGAAACATCTGATTTTACCAGCCTGCACACTGGGCATCCGCCCCTTATCGATTATTGTTCAACTAACCCGCAGTTCGGTATTAGATGTGTTGCAACAGGACTATATCCGGACTGCACGTTCCAAAGGTCTTTCAAATGCGCGGATCTATTTTCGACATGCATTGCCCAACGCACTCAACCCGGTTATCACGGCGGTGACCGGTTGGTTCGCTGAACTCTTGGCCGGTGCCTTTTTCATTGAATATATTTTCGGCTGGCAAGGGGTGGGGAAGCTAACCGTAGATGGATTGGAAAAGCTGGACTATCCGGTTGTGATGGGATCGGTCATGCTGGCCGCCACATTATTTATACTGGTGAATCTACTGGCCGATTGGCTCCAAGCACGAATGGATCCACGCATTCGGTCGGATCATTGAATGATGACTTCCTGAATGATGACTTGCCCCATGGCTTCATTGACACGTTTACGAATGGTGTCACGCTGAAAAATTAATTCGTGACGAAGCGGGGCTACCCCCGTGTATATAAACAACTTGTCTCCAATGATGTGAATTCGATCGGTGTAATCGGCGATCAATTTCCCCATGAGCGCTTCCCAGATATCCGTGATCTGCATGGCATGCATGTCTCCTTGGATCCGGCTACCGGCCAAAAATTCTTGAATTGCCTCCTGCATTCTGTATTCACCCATAATCCAAAGTTAATCGTTCGCATTCGCTTACAAGGTCAAAGATTGCCAGGAGGTGCCGAGGTTGTTCAGCTGGTCGTTCAGTCGAATCGGATCGGTATCCGTAATGAAAACCTGGGAGCGGGTTTGATTGGCCACCCAGGAAAGCAACGCCTGCATCCGGGTGGGGTCCAGTTTCTCAAAAACATCATCGAGCAACAAAAAAGGGGGAAGCTTGAGTTCGTCTTCCAGCAAGGATCGCTCGGCCAATTTCAGGGCAAATAGCAACGTTTTCCGTTGGCCCTGAGAAGCCTCTGTTTTAAAGGGGTGCTCCCCTAAATGAAAGAGTAGATCGTCTCGATGCGGACCAACCGTATTTCGTTGAGCGGCCAGGTCGCGGGCCCGTTGAGCCTGTATCCGCTGCAACGGATCGACATCCAACAGGTCTGACTGATAGGTCAAACGAATATTTTCTTTTGTGCCGGCAATTCGTTGATAGTGCTCGTTAACCTTTTCGTTTAAAACGGCCGACCAACGAATCCGTTCCGGAATCAACACACGCATGGTTGCGACCCATTGTTCGTCGAGGACATCCAAAACGGCCAATTGCGCCGTTGTGTTTCCATTTTCAGCCAAATCACGCAACAAGGCCTGTCTTTGTTGCAACAACCGGTTAAAACGGACCAAATTGGGCAGGTAAGTAGGAACCAGTTGGGATAGGAGGGCATCCAGGAATTGACGTCTGGAGCGGCTTTCACCTTGAATCAATTCCGCATCATCGGGAGCGATCATGACCACGGGATACCGACCCAAATGATCGGCCATGCGGGGTAACAAGTCTCCGTCTAGCCAAATCTCTTTTTTCCCCGTTTCGCGCAGGATTAGTTGGATGGAATGCGATTCGTTGTTTCGGCGGAGCCGACCATCCAGCCGAAATCCAGCCTGCCCATGACGCACCAACGATTGGTCTTGGCGCGAAAAATAACCTCGGGTAAAGCATAGGGCATGGATCGCGTCTAGGAGATTGGTCTTCCCAACCCCGTTGAGACCGGTAATACCCACGATCCGTTCCGTAAAATCATACCGGGTATCGGGATGATTTTTGAACTGGGTAAGCTGGAGCTGTTCGAGCCGTAACATCGAAGGCAAGTTAGTCCCTCAACCCGGTTCTGCAAGGGCGGGGCTGCGGGCGTTTTTTCCCTATATTTGCGCCACAAATTTTTGGCTTGTGGTCACCAAATTTTCGAAGGAAACCTATCTCTACTGGTACGAGCTGATGCTCCTGATCCGTCAATTTGAATTGATGGCTGAAGAGAAGTATAAGATGGAAGGGAAAATCCGCGGATTCTTCCATGCCTACGTGGGCCAGGAAGCCATCGCTGCCGGTTGTATGACAGCCACCCGTCCGGATGATCTGTTCATCACCGCGTATCGCGACCACGGACTTGCCATCGCCAAGGGCGTATCCGTCAACAGTTGCATGGCTGAACTTTATGGCAAGGCTACCGGTTGCGCAAAAGGCAAGGGGGGCAGTATGCACTTTTTCAGTAAAGAGTGCAATTTCTATGGAGGTCACGGAATCGTTGGAGCACAAATTGGCACCGGCGCCGGATTGGCCTTTGCCGAAAAATACCGCGGAAGCGACAACGTAACCTTAGCCTATTTTGGAGATGGTGCTGCCCGTCAGGGCATGTTGCATGAGGTATTCAACCTAGCCATGCACTGGAAGCTCCCCGTGATTTTCATTTGCGAGAACAACCATTACGCGATGGGGACTTCCGTATCCCGTACCTCCAACATTACCGATATCTACAAGCTCGCGGATGCCTACGAAATGCCGGCCGATGTGATCGACGGTATGAGTGCCGAAGCCGTTCACGACGGCGTGGCTCGTGCCGTTCGCCGTGCCCGCGAAGGCGACGGACCTACCTTGCTGGAAATTAAAACGTATCGCTATAAAGGCCACTCTATCAGTGATCCGCAGAAATATCGGTCCAAGGATGAAGTGGAAGAATACAAAGCCAAAGACCCCTTGGAAATTGTTTTAAAAACGATTCAGGACAATCAGTTCGCCACGACTGAAGAAATCAAGGCGATCAACGATCGGGTTGATCACATGGTCAACGAATCGGTAAAGTTTGCCGAGGAGAGCCCATGGCCCGATGACAGCGAAGTGCTCAAAGACGTTTATGTAGATCCTAATTACCCTTTTATTGTCGATTAAACTTTTCAAAAGTTCATTATGAGTCAAGAAAATCAAGCATCGATCACGGCCGATTCATCACTGGCCTCTCTACAGTCTTTCTGGAACAACAACCGCAAATGGTTGCTCACCGTAGTAGGACTGGTTCTTGTTCTTGGAGGCGGTTGGTTTGCCTACCAGCAATTCTACAAGCTTCCTCGTGAGCAAAAAGCGCAGGATGCCATGTTCAAGGCCGAAGAATATTATCGTCAGGATTCGATCCAGAAAGCATTGAATGGAGACGGACAATTTGCTGGTTTTCTGAAAGTCATTGACAATTACTCCGGTACACCCTCCGCCAACCTTGCCTGTTTTTATGCCGGTAGTTGCTACCTGAAACTTGACAATTACGAGAAAGCCGTCAAGTTCCTGGGCGACTTCAGTTCCAGCGAAAAACTGACGCAGGCTCGTGCATACAAATTAATGGGGGATGCCTATGCCGATTGGGGCAAAGCAGAACAAGCCCTCGATGCTTACAAAAAAGCGGGTCGTCATTTTAAAGAGGATGAAGCAAATTCTCCCGAGTATCTATACCTAGCTGCTTATTTAGCAGACCGGATGATGAAGAACAACGCCGCTGCCATCGAACTTTACCAGGAGATCAAGGAAAAATATCCACGTAGCCAGCAGGCCTTCGATGCCGACAATAATTTGGCCCAGTTGGGTGTTTACGCCGACCCCAAATAATCGGTTGCAATAAATCGCTTTAACGGGCTCCGACTTGAAAAAGTCAGGGCCTGTTTTCTTTTCGGTATTTTTGAATAACGATCAACGATGAAAGTACACCTGTTCATTCCCTGCTTTGTCGATCAATTATATCCGGATACGGCTTTTAACGTCGTGAAATTATTGGAGCGCGTTGGCTGTCAGGTGATCTACAACGAGGAACAGACCTGTTGCGGTCAGCCTGCTTTCAATGCGGGTTTTTGGGAAGAATCCAAATCTGTCTGTGGCAAATGGTTGGCCGATTTTGCGGATGCCACCACCATCGTTACCCCCAGCGCAAGCTGCGCCGGTTTTATTCGGAACTATTATCCCAAATTATTCGACAGTTCATCGCTTCATCACGAGGCACAATCGACCCCCAAACGCATACAGGAACTCAGCGAGTTCTTGGTTAAAACCCTCCACACCACCCGTTTTGGAGCCCGACTTCAAGGAAAGGCCGCTTACCACGATTCCTGTGCCGGTCTGCGGGAATGCCACATCAAACAAGAGCCCCGTCAGCTGCTCCAACAAGTAGCCGGTTTGGAATTGTTGGAGTTGCCCGATTCAGAAACTTGCTGCGGATTTGGTGGAACCTTTGCGGTGAAGTACCCGGATATCTCAGTGGCCATGGGGCAGCAAAAAGTAGAGCAAGCGTTGAGTCTGGGCGCGGAATACTTGATCTCCACCGATCTTTCCTGCCTGATGCACATGCAGGGCTATGTTCAAAAAAACAACCTGCCGTTGAAAACCATGCACCTGGCGGATGTGTTATCTAGTGGTTGGTAAAACATTCATCTATGGCGTATTGGTTAATGAAGTCGGAACCGTTTAAGTATTCTTGGGATCAATTGGTACTGGACAAATCCACTTTTTGGGATGGAGTACGTAATTATGGTGCCCGGAATAATTTACGTGCCATGAAAAAAGGCGATCTGGCTTTTTTCTATCACAGCAATGAAGGCGTAGAAATTGTAGGCATCGTTAAGATCGTGAAAGAATCTTATCCCGACCCAACCAGCGATGATCCAAACTGGGTAGTGGTAGAGGTGAAGCCCCATCAAAAATTGAAAAAATCCGTTACCCTGGCCGCCATCAAGGCCGAGAAAAAATTAGCCAATATGGCTTTGGTTCGGTTGGGACGACTTTCGGTACAGCCGGTAACGCCGGAAGAATGGGCGTTGGTCCTGAAAATGGCCGGTCACTGATCGATCGATTCTTCAAAAGCAATTCCTTGTTTTTTTAATTCCTCCAGTACCGGCACGTAGATTTCGGGCAGGGAAGGGATTTGCAATCCGGTTGCCTTCCATTTTCCCGTTAGAAATTGCATGGCTGCAATCCCCAGGGGTAAGCCGACCGTTTTGGCCATGGCAGTCCGAACGGAATCAACGCCCGTATCCACCAGCCAACTACGCATCGATTTCGACTCCGTACCTACGCGGTAATCAATCTCATGCAACATCACAACCTGATCTTTATCGGTCGGGTGCAATACCCATTTTTGTTCCATGGCAAACTGCAGGATCTGGGCAGGGGTAGCCGATTGAAAGGGAAGGATCGTGGTGGGATCTGACCAGCCCAACCATTCCAACATCGCCCGCAGATCCGGGGGTGTTTCGGTTGACAGCGGACTACATTGATTCAGTGCTTGGCTAAGGGTAACCGGGGTTGTCCACTCGATCGTCCGTTCATCGTCGATCATACCCAACTGGATGAGTTCGCTCCATCCCCGGATGAAGTTGGGATGGCGAAGCGTGGTACGTTGAAACGATTCGATGCCTTGTAGGCCATAACGATCAATGTAGCTCAGTGAATCCCGGTTTGGATAAAAGGCAAACTCACCGACATCCCTCAAATAGAGTGTCCGAAGTTCGCTAAACAGCTGCGCATGATTTTTTTCAATCACGACCCCTTTTTCCAAGTATTGGGCACCGGCTTTTCCGGCCATAACTACATTGCGTGGATTCCAGCTGATTTTGTAATGCCAGGGATTGTCATCGCTTTCAGGGGCAACGAGTCCGCCGCAATGAGAAAGTACCCGGATGGGTTGGCCACCTTGCAAACGGATCGCATCGAGAAGAGACAGTAAACTCATGTGATCGATCCCGGGATCCAGTCCCATTTCATAAAGAAACAAGGATCCATTCGCTTCGATGGAAGCAGCATGTTGTCGGATCGCTGGATCTACGTAAGAGGCCGTAAAAAGTGATTTGGAAAGATGGATGCAATCCAGCGCCACGACCGCGTGCAGATGGGGGGGGAGCAGGGATAGGACCAGATCAGCAGATTCTATACTGGCCAACCGCTTGGCGGAGTCATTGATATCGAAGGAACGACCGATAAAATTGGCGTCGTTTACGTGTGCCCGTTGAACGGAATCTTGAATTTTTTGATGCGCGACCTCAGGCAGTGCATCCACAACCTCCAGGGAAAAATCATATTCTGCGCATTGTTGAACCAAAAAGTCGATGAGCACAGTAGCGGATTTCCCGGCACCAAAGAGGAGGATCTTTGACATACTCAAAGTTCGTGAGAAACCCGATAAGCCGTTCAGCGTTCCGGTTTAAATTAGCAATAAAATTGAGGTAAAAAGTAATGCACATTCGTGGATAAAACAGGCCTGTTTTGGAGTGAAAAAACAGCCCATTTTCAATGGTGCTACCCCCTGAAAAAGTTACATTTGTTGACCTGTATTTCTACTCGAAATATCGTTGTTTTTAATCGAGCTGGATCAACCCGTACAGGCCTTTTGGAATGGACGAGAATCGTTTACCAGAACGCACCCAAGACCAGGACCGCATCATCCCGGTGAACATCGAAGAGCAAATGAAAACGGCCTACATCGATTATTCGATGTCGGTAATCGTAGGCCGTGCCTTGCCCGATGTACGCGACGGATTAAAACCCGTGCACCGCCGTGTGATGTATGCCATGAATGAACTGGGGATCAATTTCAACAAACCTTATAAGAAATCGGCCCGTATTGTCGGGGAAGTATTAGGTAAGTATCACCCGCACGGAGATTCCTCTGTTTACGACGCGATGGTCCGTATGGCTCAAGAATGGAGCATGCGCTATCCGATGATTGACGGACAGGGAAACTTTGGCAATCAGGATGGAGACGGTCCGGCAGCCATGCGTTATACGGAGGCACGCCTGGAGAGACTGGCTGAGTTCCAGCTCAACGATATTGATAAGGATACAGTCGACTTTCAATTGAACTTCGATGACTCGGAGCGGGAACCCACCGTCCTTCCTGCCCGCATTCCGCAACTGCTGGTGAATGGATCAAGTGGAATCGCTGTGGGTATGGCCACCAATATGATGCCGCACAACCTGACCGAAGTGATCGATGGTTGTGTTGCGTACATTGATGACCGCAACATCGACATCGACTCGCTCATGCAATACGTCAAGGCGCCTGATTTTCCGACGGGGGGCGTCATCTTTGGCATGGAGGGCGTGAAGCTTGCCATGCATACTGGTAGAGGTCGGGTAGTGGTTAGAGGTAAGTTGAGCGTGGAAACCAAGGCCAACGGTCGTGAACAGATCATCATCACCGAGGTACCGTATCAGGTAAATCGCGACGCGCTGATCAACCGCGTTGGGGAATTGGTGAATGATAAAGTCATCGAAGGCGTTTCCAATGTCAACAACGAATCGAATCAAAAAGAAGGAACTCGTTTGGTGTTGGATCTGAAAAAGGATGCCATTGCCAATGTGGTCATCAATCAGCTGTATAAGTTCACCGATCTGCAAACTTCCTATGGCATCAACAACGTAGCCATTGTTAAAGGAAGACCCCGCACGCTCAACCTCAAAGACCTCATCAGTGAGTTCATTGAGTTTCGTCACGAAGTGGTGGTGCGCCGCACGCAATTTGAATTAAAAGAAGCGCAGAAGCGCGCTCACATCTTACAAGGATATCTGATTGCCTTGGATCACTTGGATGAAGTGATCCGATTGATCCGTCAGTCACCCAATCCGGATGTAGCCAAAGACAATTTGATCAATGCCGGTTGGGGATTGGATGAGATCCAGGCCAAGGCGATCTTGGAATTGCGTTTGCAGCGTTTGACCGGCATGGAGCGCGATAAGATCCGCGCTGAATTCGATGAGCTCATGAAGTTGATCAACTACCTACAAGAATTGCTCAGTGATGAGTCGTTGCGGTACGGAGTGATCAAGACTGAGCTGCTGGAGATCAAGGAAAAATTTGGAGACGAGCGCAAAACAGAAATCACGTATCTCGACGATGAAGTAAAGCTCAAAGACCTGATCAAAGAAGAAGATGTGGTGATCACCATCTCACATTTGGGCTATATCAAACGAACAGCTGCCGAAGAATACCGTGCTCAACGCCGTGGAGGAAGAGGCGTGATTGGTGGAAAAACACGGGATGAGGATTACATCGAGCATTTGTTTGTAGCGTCTTCACACCATACCCTTCTTTTCTTCACCGAAAAGGGCCGTTGCTTCTGGCTAAATGTGTGGGAGATACCGGAAGGGGAGAAGACCGGAAAAGGCAGAGCCATCCAAAACCTCATGCAATTGCCGCCTGATGATAAAGTACGTGCGATCATCGATGTGAAAGACCTGAAAGATGAAGAATTCGTTCGCAGCCACAGCATCGTGCTTTGCACCAAGCAGGGCATCATCAAGAAAACGGCCTTGGAAGATTTCTCCCGTCCACGTCAGTCGGGGGTTAATGCCATCACCATCGTAGAAGGCGATGAGCTGCTGCAAGCACGTATGACCGATGGAGAATGTGAGATCATGTTGGCTGTTCAAAGCGGACGTGCCATTCGTTTCTCGGAAGAGAAAGTGCGCGCCACCGGACGTGGAGCCATCGGGGTTGCCGGAATTGAAGTGGAAGGAGACAACGATTGCGTGATTGGCATGATCTGCGTCAATCCCAAATTACAAGCCGATCGTACCGTTCTTGTTGTAAGCGAAAAAGGATACGGAAAACGAACCCCGATCGATGAGTATCGATTTACAAACCGAGGCGGAAAAGGGGTGAAGACCATCAACGTCACCGACAAGACCGGATCGCTGGTTGGGCTCTTGGATGTAGCTGGTCAGGAAGACATCATGATCACCTGCAAGAGCGGCGTCACGATCCGCATGCCGGTGGCCGGTATCAGTGAACAAGGTCGTGCTACTCAGGGCGTGAAACTGATCCGTTTGGATGAGGGCGATGAGATTGCGGCCATTACCAATTTGGACGATCAGGCGGAAGAAGAAACGATCGTCACAGAAGAAATTAACCAATCTGAAACAGGGGGTGAGGCAACGTCCAACGCGGATGAGGCATCATCTGAAATCAACCCGGAATAAAAACCAGTAAAACACCATCATGAAACGAATCTTAATTCTGGCATTGGCCACGGTCTTTGGAACCTCCTTCAGTTGGTCTCAAAGCTTGGAGAGTATTAAAACCGTTGTGATGCTCGGCCAAATGGACAAGGCAAAGACTGATTTTGACAAAGCAGCCGCTAACCCCAAGTTCATGGGCAAAGCAGAGGCGTATTTATTGAAAACCGCCATTTACGCCGGTTTATCCATGACCGACCAAAATCGAAACACCGCAAATGGTAACGCCTTGGTAACGGAAGCCGATGCCGCTTTTGAGAAATACAAAACGCTGGAACCGGAGATGGCCAAATTCGGTGAAGAGTCCATTTACCAAAACGGTCCGATCAACATCTATTCCAATTATTACAATCAAGGACTGGCCAGCTACAACGAAAAGAAGTGGAACGAAGCCATCCCAACCTTGAAAAAAGCGATCAGCTATTCAGACTTTCTGATCGGAAAGAAATTGTTGCCTTTCACTTTGGATACCAACTTGCTCATACTAACCGGGGTGGTGGGTGAGCGTGCCAAGAATGACGAGGTAACATTGAGCGTCTACCTGAAATTGGCCAGCGCAGGAGTGAGTGGCCCCGACTTTGAGGGGATCTATCAATACCTGGTTCGTTCGGCATTTCAAAAAAAGGATCTGGCCACTTTTGAAAAGATCAAAACACAAGGCGCCGGCCTGTATCCAAACAGTGATTTCTTCAAATTGGATCGGTTGGACTTCGCTGTTGGTCTGGTAGACGACTTTAACGACAAGCTCCAGGCGCTGAACGAGGTGATCGCTTCTGAACCCGATAATTACAAAGCGCATGAGCTTCGTTGGGCAATTATTTATGACACCCTGAACTCTTATGAAGAAGGAGCCGTGAAGCCATCCAATGCCACCGAGTTGGAGAATGTGATGTTGGCTTCGATGAAAAAATGCTCTGTTATCAAACCCCAAGAGGTTAAAAATTTCTTGTTCTTGGGCGCTTATTATGTAGGCCGGAAAGAAGCCGCCAATGAGGCCCGGATCAAATTTGCGGATGAGCTTCAAAGGAAGACCAAACCCGGCACCAAGGCTTTGCCAGCGGATATCGCCAAACGCGATCAGCTAGATAAAGACTATTACCAGTCCCTGGAACCGATCTTGGATCCGTATCTGAGCGCTGCGGCCATCTATTCCGGAAAATCCCAACTGGACGCCCGCGAAAAGCAACAGTACAAAAACATTGCTGGTTACCTGGCCGAAATTTATGAAACCAAGAAGAAGCGGGCTCCGAAGGATAAGCCGGCCGAGATCGCCAAATGGACAGCGGAAGAGAAGAAATGGAATGACGTGTACGAATCGATCAAATAAGCTTCAAATTATGGAAGGGTATCTGCGGATACCTTTCTTTCATCCTCCTATACTTAACATAATGTAAATTATGAGAATAAAGTCTAGAGCTAGAAAGGCTGGTAGGATGTATAAATGAACGTATTAGAAATTGGATAAACAACTATATATCAATATCTAAATTCGTTATACCTAAAGTTAAAGTGAACTAGTACAAAACCCGAACCTTGATGGTTCCTTTTACTTCCTTCAACAAGGTTTGAGCCTGAGCCGAAAGCCGTTTGTCCACGTCCAGCACCACATAACCAATGGCCGGATTGGTTTTTAAATATTGTCCCAGGATATTGATCTGATTCTTGGAAAGCTGGGTGTTGATGGCCGACATAACCCCAGGTTGATTGGCATGAATGTGCAAGATCCGGTGGCTGCCTTCTTGCGGCGGTAAGGCCAAAGCTGGAACCGTATGCGACCCCAGGGTAACGCCGCGTTCCAGGTATTGAAGCATTTTCTGGCTGACGTCTTCCCCGATATTGGCCTGGGCTTCCTCCGTGCTACCACCGATATGCGGGGTTAGGATAACATTGGGGAGGTCCTGTAAAGGGGTTTCAAAGCGATCGCCATTCTTTTCTGGCTCCCAAGGGAACACATCCACGGCGGCACCGCCGATCTGACCCGAGAGGATCTCTTTCCGAAGGGCATCTAGATCAACCACCTCGCCGCGGGCATAGTTAATAAGGATAGCTCCTTTTTTGCAAAATTTCAATTGTGCCTTGCCTATCAGGTTATTGGTCTGTGCTGTTTCGGGCACATGCAACGTCACCACGTCCGATTTGGCCAATACCTCTTTGAGTGATTTTCCATCCACGGCATTGCCTAGGGGCAGCTTGGTTTCGATGTCGTAAAACAAGACACGCATACCGAGTGCTTCCGCCAGCACACTGACTTGGCTACCAATATTTCCGTACCCGATGATGCCCAAGGTTTTCCCACGTAACTCAAAACTTCTGCTGGCCTCTTTCATCCAGATCCCATCGTGAGCAGCCTTATTCTTATCCGGAATCCGACGGATCAGCATAATGGAAGCACCAATCACCAATTCCGCCACCGAGCGGGTATTGGAATAAGGCGCATTGAACACGACAATCCCCATTTGACGGGCGGCATCCAGGTCGACTTGATTGACGCCTATACAAAAACAGCCGATTGCCTGCAGCTTCTTGGCAGCCTGTAAAACACGGGCCGTGATCTGCGTTTTTGAACGAATGCCCAGGATGTGTACATTTTTGACTGCTTCGACGAGTTCATCTTCCGATAAAGCCTTGCTTAGCCGAGTAACTTGTGTGTACCCCTGTACCCGGAAATTTCGGGCAGCTGCTTCGCTGATATTCTCTAAAAAAAGGATCTGAATCTTCTCTCTTGGATAACTGGTCTGCGCCATACGCAAATATACCCCCGTCCCTCTCAAATTATGTGGTCAGCCCCTATCTTTGCGACCCGGCCAAATTTGGCCATTAATAGCTAACCGAACTAAGCAATTTTATGATGAACAACCTGTTTTTATGGGTACCTGTCATGGGCCTAATCGGACTCCTATATACCCTGATCAAGTACAAATGGGTAAGTAAACAAGAGGCCGGAACTGACCGAATGAAAGAAATCAGCCAGTACATCGCACAAGGTGCCATGGCTTTCTTGCGGGCCGAGTGGAAGATCTTGGGCTACTTCGTAGTCGTAGTTGCCCTGTTGCTCGCTTTCATGGCCTCCAGCAATCCGC
>Ga0102831_1000277_pt1 | contig 24777 bp, 19 predicted proteins | sample ColrivemetaGS747_FD_84508 | JGI IMG/M metagenome (GOLD analysis project Ga0102831, IMG submission 84508) | Estuarine microbial communities from the Columbia River estuary - Freshwater metaG S.747 | ecosystem: Environmental > Aquatic > Marine > Intertidal zone > Estuary | place: USA: Columbia...
ATAAAATTAGATGCGAAAGAGATGAATTCATTTGCACTGAAAGTAGTATTAGAAGAAAAAAACCGGTTTGTTTCAGATGTTTTTATAGATCAATTGGCAACCAAACTTTTGAATATTACACAAAATATTGGAGTGATTAATTTAGATGAATATTTGAAATACAACGGCGATACCTCTTTAAAAAGTGAATTGACAACGCCAAATACGGGTTTGGTAAAGCCTGGGCAAATCATAAGCAATGTTGGTATAAAGCCGTATCATTTTGCTTCTATTTATCACTTATTGAAGTATAAACACATTTCAAACTTTATTGAAAACAATAGAATTAATTCTAACACTTCAAGTTCTTCACCTCGAAAAGGTTTTAGAGAAAGAATGGCCGAACTCGATAATGTTAATAAATTGAGGTACCAAACTAGTTTGAGGGCTTCTCAAAAAGTTTTTGTATTACAACCCAATTTTAATTTCCTATCTGCCAACTATGCGGGAGTGAATAAGCGCGACTATTTCGGTGAAGAAAGAAAAAAAATTGAGTTATTAAAATCTTGGAACTGGGTAATTAAACACTCAAACGTATCTGCCGAAGTTGTTGAAAATATTGCAGGAGTTGGTTACAGAACAGAACAGTTAGTAAAGTATAGTCAGCTAAACGATTGGTTGACAGAGAGATTGAATAATGATACGCAAGAAATGGTCTTGTTCTATTCTCAATTTGTAGATCAAATTGCTGAAACTCAAAAAGAACCACTGATTTGTTGGGTAGGATATGAATATAAAATGACTAAACGTCCATTCATGGTAAATGAATTTTTGTATGCATTGATGTTCCCAATTTATACACCTTTCTATTTGTATAATCAATTCAAGATAGATTATTTCACCCAAGAGACTACTGTAGTCTATAACATGAGAACTTCTCGTACATTAATGAATCGGGTAAAGAGAAAGAATTACCGGATGATTGATGATTATAATAAGGCCCAAATTTATGAGACATTATATGAAATTTCACACTTACAAAGTAATCGTTAATCCGTTGATTAAATGGGGGGCATTGGCAACCTTGTTTTTCTGTTCGATATCTGCTTATTCTCAATCAAATCCTGGTTTTTTAGGTGCTCAACAGGGTTTGTCGATTGGTTATAATTTACATACCGGTGGATTTTTGCGATGGATTGCTGGTAATGGAAATGAAAATACAAAGTTTCTCAATTCTGGACTTCGCATAGACTATGAAAAAGCCCAAAGTCAAGGATTTGCATGGGCTTTTAGTTATCGTTCAAGATCAGATGAAGTTGAAAGTGATGATTACGGAGGGATTTATTACGAAGAACCTACCGGAGGAATTCAACTCATAAGCATAGAGTCTGGGTCAATGAAATACGCGGTCAATGAGTTCGCGGTTGAAGCGCGATTTTATAATGAAAAAAAAGGTGCAATTGCGCCATTTGGTTCATATATGAGTCTTGAATTAAGTGCGGCAAATTGTGCATCCACCAAAGAAGATGTAGTTTGGACAGCAGGCATGACTTTCCCTAAATATTCTGGAAGTTTATTGTCTGTTGCTACGACAGTAAACTTCGGGGTAAAAAGAATGATCACCAAAGAAATTGGAATAAATGCGCATTACGGTTGCGGATTTACAGTATATCAAACGGGTAAAATCAAATTTGCGAATGAAGATATCCCTTCAAACGCTAAAGAATTTTTCGATTATGCCATGGCATACCGTGAGTTAAATTCTAAAATACTTCAAGGGTCAATTTCAGTCTGCTATCTTTTTTAATTAAGGAAACTTCGGGTATTTCTGAAAGTCGGGTTTGCGTTTTTCTAGGAATGCATGTTTCCCTTCTTGCGCTTCTTCAGTGAGATAATACAAGAGCATAGCGTCGCCGGCGAGTTCCATTAGACCGTGTTGACCGTCTAATTCTGCATTGAATGCGCGTTTGAGCATTCTGATGGCCATTGGACTGCGTTCCATGATTGTGTTGCACCAATCAATGGTTTCATCTTCTAGCTGGGCGAGAGGTACGACTTTGTTTACCAAGCCCATTTTTTCGCATTCATCTGCAGTGTATTGTCTGCATAAGAACCAAATTTCGCGGGCTTTCTTTTGTCCAACGTGGCGCGCAAGATAACTGCTTCCAAATCCCCCGTCAAAACTGCCCACTTTAGGGCCTGTTTGACCAAATTTAGCATTGTCAGCGGCAATGGTAAGATCACAAACTACGTGTAGTACGTGTCCGCCACCTATAGCATATCCGTTCACCATAGCAATCACGGGTTTTGGGAGAGATCTGATTTTCTTGTGTAAATCAAGAACGTTTAGACGTGGAATTCCAGAGTCATCAACATAACCTCCAATGCCTTTTACATTTTGGTCGCCGCCTGAACAAAATGCCTTGTCTCCAATACCAGTTAGGATGACAACCGAAATTTGGGGATTTTCACGGCAATGATCCATAGCGTCGAGCATGTCAGTTACGGTTTGAGGACGAAATGCGTTGTATACTTCGGGGCGATTGATGGTTATTTTGGCAATTCCTTCATGGAATTGAAATAAGATGTCAGAATATTCTTTGATGGTATCCCAGTTTCTTTGGCTCATGCTGCAAATTTACAATTAGAAGTTGAACCAATTGTTGAGAATTATCAATCCAAATTTAGAGCAATACCAATAACCATATTCTTTTGATAATCTGCACCTTGATTGGGTTTGAACAATGGAGTAAGTGCATATTTCGCGAAGATGGCCAAGTCTTCATATTGGAAATGAACAGTAGGTTGAACCACAAAGTTATTTAGATTGAAATCATCAAAGACCTTGTTGGTTTGATCATTGTTGTGAACGATTTTAGTATGTGCGCGTACCAAATATCCAGCTTCAATTCCTAGATTTAACTTGAACCTATAATCGTCGTTGGCTTTATCTTGGAAACCAATGGAAATGGGAATTCCTATATAATTGGATACCAATTTTGATTTCTTTTGAGGTTCAAGTGCAAATTGAGATTCGAATTCTGGCGCATTGGGTGTCAAAGTGACTTGTGCATTGCTGAATCGATAATTGTTTATGGAGTAGGATAAGCCGTACCAAAATCTGATTTTTCCTTTAAGTAAATTTACACCCCAGCTTTGGTCAATGCAGAAATTCAAGCTTTTTCCGTTTTGAAGTTCTGACATTTCGTATGGTCTCACAACTGTGGTTGCAGGGCCTGATAATGGTTGAAGCATCAAATGGCCTCCATGCAGTCGTAAGTTGGTAATTACGAATTCAGGTTTTCTTTTACGACGCTTTTTTACTGACTTTTTATCTTCAAAGTTCCATTGAAAATCATCGTCAAAGGTGAATTCGAATTCTTTAGCTGCTTCAGTTGTATCTGTTGCAGTTATTTCTTCCAATTCTAGTATTCGAGCAGTTGAACGGTCGCCTTTTTTACGGACTTTCAGTTTGACTACAGTGGAGTCTTGGTTTTTTAAAATGTTGACGTCCAAGTTAAAAAGATCCTCTAAACCAGAAATGGCTGGTGGAGGTATTTCGATGCTTTGGTTGTCTGATTTTGTTAAAATTTGAATGGTGTCAGCCCAAGCTTTTAGTGCATCTGCGTTTTTTTTCCAGAATTGAGATGAACTATAAGTTGTATCTGTGTAAATGATGATTTTGTGGGATTGGTTTTGCCCCAAAACGGGTCTAAGATAGAAAATGGCTCCAATCAAAATAATGATATTATGTATGTGTTTCATAATTATTGAATTAAGGTAGTTTGTATGAATCGGGTATTAGTTCCAACCCGCATGTCAACTTGTGGAATCAAATGATTTTGTCTTTTTCGGGGTACTAATTTCATTTTAGGAAGCCTGCCGTATCGAAGGTTTTCAGCAATGTCTAAAAGAAATTCAGTTTGAGATGTTTGAATTGCGTTTGATTCATCTTCATCAAAGCCTGTATACACAATTTGAACATCAGGTTCAGTGTTTATATTGGCGAAATCTGGGTTTGTATGTTCATTTGGGGCCTTAAACTCCTGTAAATCATCTTCCATTATCCTAATGACTCTGAATGGCTTGTTTGTAGGCATTTCATTTTGTTCATGTTTAGCAACTTGCTGTTTATTATCTGACGCTGAAATTGTTTGATGAGTATCTTTTTGAGATGATTCAAAGTTGACTGCAGGTTTTGATGCAACAATTCCACCACCTGAATTGAATTCTGCGATTTTAAGAGAAGAATGGGTCTGAGAAGGTTTATTTTCGGTTGGATTTTTTTGTGTACTAGTAGTAGTTGTTGTGTTGGGATTTAGTTGAATGGGGGTATCTTGATTTAAAACTAAAAGTGCTACTGCAGCGGCAGAACTTACAAGGATTGTTAAGTTTCTCCAAACTTTAAATGTTCCAGTTGAAGTTTTAAGAAGGACTGATTTATTTGGATATTCAGTCGTTTCTGGCTTGAGATAAGTAAGACTCAGTTCGCGATAAAATGTTTGGTAGCTTGAATTAGAGCGAATCAAATTTTGGATTTCGTCGCTTTCTTTTCCGGAAAGGTTACCTTCCAAAAGTTCAAAAATTTGCCACTGAATTTCTTCGGGGATGTTGTTCTGGTTGTTCATCATAGGTAGTCCTCCATGCTTCCTAAGTGTTCTTGTAGTTGTTTTCTTCCTCTGAAAATATTGATTTTTACTTGGGCCTCAGTGATGCTTAAAATATCTCCAATTTCGTGGTAGCTATATCCTTCGTAATCCCTGAGAAGTATCACGTTGCGCTGAATGTCGGAGAGCTTGGAAAGAGCACGTTCTAAAACGCGTTTTAAGTCTTTGAAGTCCGCCCCCTCCGACGATGGTTCCTTGAATTTGGTTGTTTCCATATCTGCTTCTTTACGCTGTTTCCGAATCATATCGATAGTGAAATTATACGCCACGCGGAAGAGAAAAGCTTTGCTCTTCTCCGGGTCAACGGTATTTCTGTTAATCCATAATCTTTCGAAAGCAGTTTGGACAATTTCTTGGGCATCTTCAGCGACTTTGATATTTTTGAGAGCAAATCGGTAAAGAGCATCGCTATGTGCTTCCACAATACGGTTAAACTCTTTATAATCCATTCTCTTTTATAAAACGATTGATTACCTCGATTAGTTACAATAACTTTGAAGAAAATGAACATGAAAGAAAAACAATGGTTCGAATCGTGGTTTGATACGACTTATTATCATCAGTTGTATCAACACCGAAATGATGAAGAAGCAAGGTTGTTCATTGCTACCATGGTCATGTTTCTCAATCTTCAACCCTATCAAAGGGTTTTAGATGTAGCATGTGGCAAAGGTAGGCATAGTAGGGTATTACATGAGCATGGGCTCAAGGTTTTAGGCTTTGATCTTTCGGTAAATAGTATCAATGAAGCTAAAATTTATGCCTCTGAGGAGTTGCAATTTTTAGTGCACGATATGCGCGAACCATTGGAAGATGATCAATTTGATGCTGCTTTCAATTTATTTACTAGTTTTGGTTATTTTGAGAGGAACGAACACGATCTAATTAGCCTCAGAAATATTTACCATTCTTTAGCCGATGGTGGTTGCTTTGTTCAAGATTATTTAAATGCACAACCAGTAATGCAAGATTTACCCAGTCACGGTAATGCTGAAATTGATGGGGTAGAATACTCTTGGTTAAAACACTTTGATCAAGGACATATACTAAAAGACATCCAGGTTAAGGACGGTCAAAATCAATTGAATTTCCAGGAACGGGTAAAAGCATATAGTTTAGATGAATTGAAGTTTTTGCACGAACAAGCTGGTTTTGAGGTTATCCATGTATTTGGAAATTATTTGTTGGATGCGTATGACCAAGATACTTCGCCTAGATTAATATTAGTCTCAAGAAAGAACTCCTGACATGGTTCAATTTCTGCAAAACTTAGACGAACAAATTTTCATTAAAATCAACCAAGATTGGGCCTTCGGTGGTTTGGATGCCCTTATGATTGTGTTGAGCTCAAGCAAGACATTTATAGTTTTTTATTTATGGGCAATTGCAATGGTGATCAAGAAATACAAGAAGAAATGGTATGTGCCAATTGCCGCCATGATTTTGAGTTTTGCGCTTGCCGATTCCATCAGCTCTCGAATTTTTAAACCTACTTTTAAAAGGGTTCGTCCTGCTTTTGAGGAGCATTTACATGCCCGCTTTCCTGATGGGCAAGGCCATAATAGTTATGGTTTTGTGAGTAGCCATGCCGCGAATTCTTTTGCTCTTTATCCATTGATGATTCTGATTACCGTAGAAGACCCTAAATGGAAAAGAAGGTTATTTATGGGTATGGTTATTTTAGCAACGGCCGTTTCATATTCTCGCATTTATTTAGGAAGACATTATTTTGGGGATGTTTTTTTCGGGGGACTTTTAGGCGCTCTCATTGGATGGGGAATTTGGACCATTTATAAACGGTATTTTCTACCCAAGTTATAATCTTGTACTTTTGTGGCATGTCGTATGAATTTATTTTAACGCATGCTGAGTTGGCCCCACAAGTTGCGGGGATTCAGTTAAATCGTCCGAAAGAATTAAATGCATTGAATTTACAGCTAATGGGCGAAATCAAAGCGGCCCTAGAGCATTTTGATTCAGACGATTCAATAAGAGCAATAGTGATTTTTGGAAATGAGCGTGCTTTTGCTGCGGGTGCGGATATTAAGCAAATGGCAGGTAGAACAGCAGTGGATATGCTAAAAATCGATCAATTTTCAACTTGGGATAGTATAAGACGTACCAAGAAGCCGTTGATTGCTGCTGTTAGCGGGTTTGCTTTGGGTGGTGGATGCGAACTTGCAATGCTTTGCGATATGATAGTAGCGAGTGAAACTGCTCAGTTTGGTCAACCCGAAATCAATATAGGCGTTATGCCCGGTGCAGGTGGTACTCAACGTTTGACTCGAGCTGTAGGAAAAGCGCGTGCCATGGAAATGGTCTTGACCGGGAATTTTATTTCTGCCGAAGAAGCTCGTGAAGCGGGTCTTATTAACAAGGTTGTGCCGGTAGAGTTATATTTAGATGAAGCAGTTAAATTGGCAAGAAAAGCTGCTGAGAAGTCACCCATTGCCGTTCAATTAGCTAAAGAAAGCGTGTTGAAGGCTTTTGATACTGGGTTGCAGGAGGGTTTGTTTTTTGAGCGCAAAAACTTCTACATGTTATTCGCTACGGAAGATCAGAAAGAGGGTATGAATGCATTTGTAGAGAAGCGCAAACCTGAATTCAAAAACAAATAGTTCTATGTTATTCCATAAAAAAAGGCTGCCCTTGGGCAGCCTTTTTTTATAATATTGTTTCTATTATTTAACGTCAGCGTAAGCAGAGTTAACATAGAACCAAGAAGTGCCTTCTTTTTTCCAAACAATAGCAACAACTGCGGTATTGCTTTTGTTAAAGTTCCACCATCCGAAGCCGTAGCCACCGATTTGTGGTTTGATTTGGCCATCCAACATGTCTTTAAATCCTTGAGATGGAGCTTTGTAGGTGAACTTAGCAGTTTTCTCAATTTCAGTACCGTTAGTTGGGTTGCTCATTTCAACATCACCAAATGCTACAGGTGCATTTGTCCAAGGAGTAGTTGAAGTGTTGACGCTGCTGTATTTTGCAGAACCACGAACGATGTTCTTATGATCAACGGCAGTGTTTCCAACACCTGATACATTCTGATATCCGTTGAAAGATTTTTCAATTACTATTAAAGAGGTATAGTAGTCTCCACCGTCAGCGTTTAAAGCCTTCATTTTGTATTTGATATTGATGTCGTTTCCGCTAGCTGTAGCATTCAAAGCTACACCAATTTGAGGAGCAATATTTGCGTTGTAGCTAGATGCGAAATCTTTGATTTGCTCAACTGTTACACCACTATTACCTAATACTGAGTTATCGCAATAGAAGTGAGGGATATAACCATTTGGCAAACATGCACCATATAACTGAGAAGAAAATGGAGCAAAGAATACAGAGTCAGCTGGTTTGTCATCACGCAAAGCAACTGGAGTTAACATTGATAATGAACCCAAAGCTGGATGTAAGTCTAAGCAAATTAGATCATCTGTACCCATTGCATTGATTGCATTCTTGAAAACTGGTCCTCCAGAAGCACCACAAGGTCCGCACCAAGTCGCTGTACTGTAAATTAATAATGAACGTTGCTTATTAGCAACTGTTAACGGCTGGTCTCCACCATTTGGAGTCTCTTTTTTACAGCTCTGCATTAATCCTGCAGCACCCACTGAAATCAGAGCAATAAATAATAGTTTTTTCATTTTGTTGAACTTGTTATTTTACGAAATAACGGATAATTCTCCTCATCACAAAAAAAACAATACGATTTTTGATTTTAATTACCATAGAAATATCTTTTACTTTGCAGCGTCAAAATCGGCTATGTTAAATCTCATCTTATTTGGTCCTCCAGGTGCGGGCAAAGGAACACAAAGCGAAAAGTTAATTTCAAAATATAATTTGAAGCACATTTCTACTGGAGATTTGCTTCGTGCTGAACGACAAGCGGGCACAGAATTAGGAAATCAAGCCAATGATTACATATCGAAAGGAGAGTTGGTTCCAGATGCTGTTGTAATAGGTATGGTAAAAAATTACATGTTAGCCCATTCTGAAGCATCGGGATTTATTTTCGACGGATTTCCTAGAACCATTCCTCAAGCGGAAGCTCTAGACGACATGTTGTCTGATTTCAAAGCTTCCATTTCTATAGTTTTAGGCTTAGAAGTAAATGAAGACGAATTGGTACAAAGATTGCTACTAAGAGGCCAAACAAGTGGAAGAATAGACGATCAAAACGAGGAAACAATTCGCAAACGTTTCCATGAATATGTAAATAAGACATTACCCATTCAAGGGTTTTATGATAATCAAGGCAAATACCATGGTATAAACGGTCTCGGTGAAATTGACCAAATAAATGCTGAGCTATGCCTGAAAATTGATTCAATTTTATAAAGACACTTCAATGGAGAATCTTAAATGGGTATTTTTTGATTTAGATAATACCCTTTGGGATTTTGATGCCAATGCTCGCGAGGCATTGAAGGTTTTGTATGAGCGACATCAATTAAATTTTCATTCCAACTATCGTGTTGATCAATTTATTGATCTTTACGAAGATGTTAATAAAGCCTATTGGAAACGGTATGAAAAGGGTGAAGTAACAAAAGAAATACTTCGAACTAGAAGGTTTACCGACACATTTGACATAATGGGTATTCAGCCCTCACTTCAACCAGAGAATGTGTGGGAGGAATATTTAGAAATTTGTCCTCATATGCCAATTCTCATTCCCGGTGCGCTAGAATGCTTGTCAAAAATTAGTCAGAAATACAAAATAGGAATTTTGACAAATGGCTTCGAGGAAACCCAACAAATCAAACTCAAAGCCTCAGGAATTGGAACGTATGTGGATTATATGCAAACTTCAGAGAGAATAGGATGCGCAAAACCTACTCGCGATTTTTTCTCTCATGTTTTTGATAATCTATTAATTAACTCTAGTGAATGTATGTACATCGGAGATAATATTGAAACTGATGTAATGGGTGGTTTGAATGCTGGAATTCGAACTGCTTGGTTTAATAAGAATCAGGAAAACTTATCAGATTCTTTGCATCAGCAAACATCGAATCACAAATTATTCGCAGGAGAGTTTACTGTTTTGGATGAATTTGCCCGTATTTTTGTATAATGAGAAAGGTATTTTTTACTTTAATTGGTCTGTTGTCACTCCATCTGAACGCTCAAACCTTTGAAGCGGTTGAAGGTAAAGATGTTGAATACTATCCTAGTGCCAATGGGTTTATGGATTGTGCCATACATTTTAAGAACTTAACTCAATCGCCAGTCGTTTTACAATATAAAAAGGTAAGCGTTGATTTTCCTTCTACTTGGGATGTGAGCTTTTGTGATAATCGAAATTGTTTTGGCGGTTTCGTTGATGAAGATACAATGAGCGCTATTGTACCTGAAGATGAAAAAAACTCTTTAAAAATTACGGTTTATCCTAATGGAAAAGCTGATACTGCAGTTGTAGTTTATGAAGTTTGGAATAAATATTTGCCTTCAGAGAAAATAACGTTAACCTACACCATTATGGTTAGATGGGGTGCTTCTACACCTACATATTCTGTTAGTAGTTCAGTTTACCCAAATCCCGCGAACAACTTCGTGTTTGTTCCATCCGTAAATTCGGAAATTATCGATTTACAAGGGAAAATAATGAAGAAGTGTGAAGGTAATTTGATTCATTTGAACGAAGTGCCAAACGGGATTTACTTCATTCGCTACAAACAAAACGGAGTAGTTTTGAATCAAAAGTTAGTGGTTAGTCACTAATGGTTAACTGGTACGCCTGGCCCGTGGCCCTCGGCGGGGCTGTAGCAGTTACTTGGATTGTATATCATCAAAATTGGAAAACCTGGAAAGCGTTATTGCGTTTTTTAGGGGTATTTGGTTTGATATTTTTACTATTCAAACCGTCATGGAACGCAGAAACTCAATTTGAGCGTAAGGCGAATGTTCAAATCTTTACTGATATTAGTACGTCAGCGAAAAGCCAAAGTATTCCTTTTGCAAAAGAGGTCTCTAAACTTTTGCAGCAGAGATTTAACAACAAAATTCAGTTGAATCAATATTATTTCGGTTCCAAGTTGGCTGATGAACCCAATGATAGTTTAGAGAGTTTAACTCGACTGGATGTCATTTCTGATTTTTTAAAACAAGAAAGTCGTCAACCTGATGCAGTTCTTGTAATCTCAGACGGAATCATCAACAGAGGAACTAGTCCTCTAAATTCAATAAATTTAGATGTGCCTGTCTACACATTCGGCGTAGGTGACGACAAATCATACCCAGATGCTCGAGTTCTATCTATCGGTGTAAATCCATCTGTGTTTAAGGGAAATGAATTTGAGGTAGAAGCCACAATTCAAACTGAACTTTTAAGAGGCAAGTCAGTTACGGTTGATTTTTTGCAAAATGGCAAATTGCAATCATCAAAATTGATTTCATCCAATAGGGATTTTGAAGTAGAGAGAATTACATTTATAGGTAAGGCAGATGTTGAAGGGTTAAATAAAATTGATGTTACGGTTCGAGTTCCAAATGTGAATGAAAAGAATCTCAAGAATAATTCCCACAGGGCTAATTTAGATGTGGTATCAGAGAAAAAGAAGATTGCTGTAGTTTATCAATCGGTTCATCCAGATATTGGTGCGATCAAATCTGCTTTGAGGGGATTGGAACAATATGAAATCATTGAATGTAAAAAAATAACTGATATCCCATCCGATGTTAAGGCAATCGTTGCTTTTGATCTTGATGTTAATTCTATGGGTCGCATTCAAAATTTGCAAATACCTTATTGGATATTCACAGATAATCCCTCAATATTGGTGTCCAATAATTCCACTGTCAGCCGCGGTAATTCCATTAAAAATCAATCTGTCACTCCAGCTGTAAATCAAGATTTTCAGTTGTTTTCTCTGGAAAAACTTCCAGTGCCAATGAAAAGTGTTGATTGCCCTTTGTTAAAGTTGAATGTGCCAAAAGAAAAGGTTCAATTATATCAAGAATGGAATAGGGTAACCACTGGACTTCCACTTTGCTTTGTGGATGATATAGATGTAAGGAAATTGTACTTTGCCGGTTTTGGAATATGGAAATGGAGAATTCATGAATTAAAGCAAACAACTGATAGTAAATGGTTTGACGAATGGGTGAGGAGTAATATTGCATGGCTGAGCAATCAATTTGAAGTTCAAAAAGGGGTGCAATGGAATTTGGTTAAAAGTAATTGGCAGTTAGGGGAGCAGCGAAAATTTAAATTTGAACTTTTTGATTTGGCATCTAAAAAAGTTGAAAATGCTAAACTGACTTGTAAAGTGATTGATCCCAACGGTAACATCACATCCATTCCCATTGCTCAAAATTTAAGCAGTTACTCAGGTGTTTACAGGCCCAATATTGGTGGCAGACATATCGTTAAATTAAATTTATTGAAGCCTATTCCTGGAGTGTTACAGACAGAATTCATCAAGGCCATTGATATTGATACTGCCTCGTTAGAATTGCAGAATTTAAAAGCCAATCATCAATTACTATTGGATTGGTCTCAGAAAACGGATGGAAAATTTTTTGTAAATAGGAAAGAAAATATTGATTCCTTGTTAGATATCTTTGATGGTAAAGGGTTATGGAAGCCTCGATTAGATATCCAAATAAAACGCGTTTTTGGTAACGATGAAATATTGCTTTTATGTTTAATCGCATTATTGTTTGGGGCTGAATGGTTCTTGAGAAAATGGGAGGGTAAGATTTAATGAAAAAACTTAAAGTTGTAGTAGGACTTTCAGGCGGTGTAGATAGCTCAGTTGCGGCATTTTTGCTGAAGCAACAGGGGTATGATGTGATAGGTTTGTTTATGCGTAATTGGAATGATGCTTCAGTTACACTTGAAGACGAATGTCCATGGATTGATGATTCAAGAGACGCATTATCAGTGGCTGAAAAATTAGGAATTCCATTTCAAGTTATAGATTTAAGTGAAACATACAAAGAGCGAATTGTCGATTACATGTTCAACGAGTATGAGGCTGGAAGAACTCCCAATCCAGACGTTTTATGCAATAGAGAAATAAAATTTGATGTGTTTCTCAATGCAGCCTTGGGGCTCGGTGCTGACTTTGTTGCAACTGGTCATTATGTCCGAAAAGATTCAATCAAGAATAAAGATGGGAATGAAGTTTTTCGCTTGTTACGAGGTTTAGATTCAAATAAAGATCAGAGTTATTTTTTATGTCAGCTCAATCAATATCAACTTTCTAAAGCTCTTTTCCCCATTGGTGAATTGATTAAACCACGTGTTCGTGAAATTGCGCAAGAAATAGATTTGGTTACTGCTGATAAAAAAGATTCTCAAGGATTGTGCTTTATTGGTAAAGTGAGCCTCCCAGATTTTTTACAGCAAAAACTCTCAACTAAAAATGGCGTAGTAATGGAAATTGCTGCTGATGAAAAGAACTCCTTAGAGTATTTCAATCGGATTTCAACTGAAAAATCTATTGAAACAGCTGTGTTGCGATTGAATCCAGAAGACTGTAAATCTACCGTTATTGGTGAACATAAAGGTGCGCATTTTTATACGCGTGGACAAAGAAAAGGACTTTCAATTGGAGGTAAGCCACTGCCATTATTCGTATTGGCGACTGATGTTGCGAATAATATAATTTATGTCGGACAAGGTGAAAATCACAGTGCAATGTATTACCGAGGTCTTCGAATTAAGGCTGATGAATTGCAATGGATAAGGCCAGATTTGAATGAAGAGTTTATTCAGCATGGAACCGAACCATTGTTTAATTTGAAATGTCAAATTCGGTACCGGCAGACAGCTTTTTCTTGTGCTTTGATGGCCGATTCAGTTAGTGGAAGTGGTGTAGTTGTAGTTTTTGAGGAGCTTCAAAAAAATGTAACTCCAGGTCAATTTGTTGCCGTCTATCATGGTGATGAATTGATTTTTAGCGGTGTGATTTCATTATAGTTTTCTTTAGTCCTTATCATGTGGGTGTAAACCTTGTTGTTTCAGGCTTCGAAACTACCAATTTAGATGTCTTAAGCCTGCAAGGCTTGACAATAAAACTGCCGTTTTTTCGTTGTTGTCGTGCAACGACAAACAAAAATTGTCGATTAAAATATAAGATTAGTAAAAATGAAACATAAATACAGTCGTATTTTCAAATGTATTTTGACACTACTTTTGGTGTTTACAACTTCACAACTGAAGGCACAAATTAGTTCAACAGGAAAGGAATTTTACATGTCGTTCATGGAAATGGAAACGCGTAATGGTGGTTATCCAGACACCCTGTTGATATTTGTAACATCTGAGGAGGATACTAAGGTAACTTTAGATAATCCAAGATTGACAGGTTCTAGTCAAATCTACAATATTCAAAAGAACAAGGTTAATAGGATTTCTGTCGATGTTAACTTCTATTATCCTATTGGCTCAGAACCTGCTGCAAACGATGTGAATACAAAAAAATCGTTGAGAATTGTAGCTCAAAAGCCGGTCAATGTTTATTGCATGAACCTAGAATTAAACCGTTCTGATGGAACCTTTGTAATGCCTTACGAGTCCATTCCTGCGGCTCCAGAATATTTTGTCGTTGCTTTTCCTCCAAATGCTGCATTATCTGGTGGTTATGCTGAAAGTGAATTTGTTATTGTGTCGATGGATAATAATGTGAAAGTGGAAATAACTCCTTCCGTTGCTACCAAAGGTGGCAAAACAGCAGGTACTCCTTACACAATATCAATGGGCTCCAAGGGTACAATGCTTCAGGTGCAAAATGTTAAATCTGCAGGAACCAACAATACTGATCCAGCTACTTATTCTTGGACAGGTGGTGGCGCAAAGGCAGGTGATTTAACTGGAACTAGAATACGAGTAGTTGAAGGATGTGGTAAAATTAATGTGTTTTCAGGGAATAGAAGTTCTCACGTAACAAAGGGTAACTGCGCTAACGGTTTAAATGGTAGAGACCATTTGTACACTCAAGTTTTACCAACTGCTGCGTTGGGAAAAGAGTATGTACTGATGCCCTATGCGAACCAAAACTCAGGGTACGTTTATAAGGTTATTGCTGCCTACGATACAACAAAGGTTTACATTAATGGAACCCTTTTTACGACAATTCCTAAAAAGGGGGATTGGATTTATCAGCACGTAACAAATACCAATACCACAAAAGTTGTTACCGATAAGCCTGCATATTGTGCGCAATTTATGAAAAACGGGGTTTGTAATGGCTGGAATGGAAGTCAAGACGGTGATGCCGCTGTGTTTATCAGTCCAGATGTAAACCAAAGATTGTTAAAAACTATTGTTGGAACTGCCACAACCTCTAACATGAGAAACCACTGGGTAAATGTGTTGGTTGACAAAGCCGCCACTAAAGCCGTTAAGTTGAACGGTACTTTTGTCGCGTCATCAGTTTTCAAAAATACCAATGACGGTAAATATGCTTACGCTCAAATTAAGGTAAACAATCCAAGTTCGAATGTGATAGAATGCGACAGTGGATGTATAGTGGTTGCCTATGGTACCGGTCCTTATGAGAGTTATACATATTCTGCAGGTGCGTTATTTGAAAACGTTGAATACGATTACGATATAAAACGAAATGGGAAATGTCCTAGTGAACCAGTAAAATTGGTTGCCAAGAATAAAAATAAAAGCATTAAAGGGGTAAAATGGAATTTTGGTGATGGATCTCCAGAAGAATGGGGAGATTCAGTAACTCATAAGTTTTCAAAAATTGGTACTTACTATGTACTCATGAAAGTGGTAGTTCCAAACGCATGTAATAAAGATGATACCATTATTAGAAGTAAAATCATCAATGTTTTGCCTGGACCTGTATTCAAATTTCCAGATACCACTACACAGTGCACCAACACATTAAATGTTGAATTGAAAGTGCCATCTTCCGTAAAATTCACCTACAAGTGGAGTGATAATTCAACCAGTAATACTTACAAAGCCACTAAAGACGGAAATGTATGGGTGCGTGTATTGGATACATCAACCAATTGTGCCGCTTCTGATACCACATATGTTAGGAGGGCAAACATAATTTATGCTGATGTGAAGTTTGATACTTTGAACCAATGTTTCAAGCAGAATGTGTTTGATATGACTGATGGTTCTAGATATGTTGATGATGGTTGGAAATATTCTTGGTGGTCAGCCCAATATGAACATACCAAACAAATCACTAGAGCTGATAGTGTTAAGGATTTTAGGATTTCCTTTGATTCATTGAGTACTAATAATTTAAGGTATATTGTAGAATCCAGAAAGGGCTGTAGAGACACCTTGGATACTACATTGATTGTGCATCCATATCCAGTGGCTAAGATAAATTTCCCTGTTACACATTTTTGTCAGAATGCTATTGCCAATTTGATTGACAGTAGTTCCAGTCCATTGGGCGTAGGAAAGTCATTCTGGAATTTTGGAGATGGTTCGTTAGATACTACATCCGACAGAAAAGGAAGACATGTTTTTCAATATGCAGATACTTTTAATATTCGACTGATAACTCAAACGCCTTATTTCTGTCATGATACCATAGATTCCTTATTTATAGTCTATCCGGTTGCCAAAACTGAAATAGGAAATAAGATTTTTGATTTGTGCAAAAAGACTAACAAGTTTGAATTTTACGATAATACAACCATAAATTTCGGATCGTTTACCGATGAATGGATCATAGAAGGAAAGTCTTATCCAAATCAAGGCACCTTAAGTAATATTAAGTTTGCTGATACAGGAACTCACAAAATAATGTTAATTACAACCACTGACAAGGGTTGTAAGGATACTGTGCTATCCACAGTTTTTGTTGCTCCAGAGCCTAAGGCTATTTTAGTTGTAAATGATAGTTCAAATTGTTTTGATAATCATTTTTTCGACTTAGAATGTAAAAGTACGGTTGCTTTGAATAGTCAATTAACTTCTCGAAGTGATTGGAAGTTTAGCGATGGGACTTCAAATTACGCCAAGGTAATTACTTCGAAAAAATTCAATACAGATGGTACTTACTGGGTTCGTTTGATTGCAACTACAATTCATGGTTGTATGGATTCTGTGCAGACCAATTTATCAGTTTATAAAAATCCGGATGCAACAATTTCACCCGACAATGCTGTTGGATGTTTGGTCGGTAATAAATTTAACTTTAAAAGCACGAATGCATGGACCTCAGGAGGAAAATTATTCCATACTTGGACCTTCGGCGATGGGACTTCTTCAACAAGTGATTCATTTATGAAGTCTTATTCAAGCATTGGAACTTACAACATCAAACATGTGGTAAAATCGAATCAAAATTGCATGGATTCAGCTATTACAACGGCACAAGTAGTAAGTACGCCAACAGCCAACTTTACTGTAAACAAAGATACTGCTTGTTATTATTCGCAAGATTTTGATTTTGTTGACAAGACAAACTTCACTGGTGGTTTTTCGATTCTTTGGGACTTCAATGATGGAACTAAGGCAACAGGTTCTACCTATTTGAACAAAACATTTGCTTCAACCGGCAAATATCCCGTGAAAATGGTGGTAACTTCCACCGCAGGATGTAAAGACTCAATGGTAAAAGACATCAGAATATTTGCAGTGCCAATTGCTAAATTCACAGTAAATGACGATGAGCAATGTGTTCAAAATAATAGTTTTGTGTTCACAAATACATCCAACGAAAATGGTGCGACAGCACCAGTAATGTACGGTTGGCAAATTGCTGGAAGTGCTGGTGCTCCAATTCAAGTTTTACAAAAGAATATTCCTACCCAAACATTGACAGATACTGGAATTAAGATTGTCACCCTAGGGGTTGCATCTGCCGAGGGATGTTTATCTATTCAATCATCCACTATTTATGTGGCTGAAACTCCGTTAGTTTCAATTACTGGTAAAGATGCTTGTGAGAATGAAGAGGTCCAGTTTGGTAGTTCTTTACTGCTTAATAAGGGAACGGCATCATATTCTTGGGATTTTGGAAATGGTGGAACATCTACCTCATCTAGCCCTAAGTACACTTACAACACTGCTGGAGCATATATGGTGAATTTAACCGTAACTAGCTCATATGGTTGCGTTGGTAAGGCAACGGCATATCCTGTAAATGTATTTGTTAAACCTAAGGCTAGTTTCAACTCAGAGTATTTGATGAGTAGAGGTTTAGAAACAGATTGGAGGTTTGATTTTACAGGTTCTGGCGCCACTGATTTAGAATGGGTATTCCAAGATGGTCAGGTTGATTATGGATTGGGTCCAATCAATAAGACTTTTAGTGCTACAGGTGATTTTAATGTGAAAATTTTGGCCTCTACACCAGCGGGTTGTAAAGACAGTGCTTCGGCTGTGATTTTCTTGAAGCCGGAATTGTTGATGTGGTTGCCGAATGCATTTAGTCCAAATATTGACGGATTGAATGAAGGATTTGGGCCATATACTACATTTGGTTTGGAGAGATATGAATTAATGATATTTGATCGCTGGGGTAATATCCTTTGGAAAACGACAAATCCTGAAGAGAAATGGCTTGGGTACGATATGGACGGCTCGAAGATGATTGAGGGTGTATACGGATATTCTATGGTTTTTAGATACGTAGATAATATGTTATACACGTACAAGGGAACAATTACCTTGTTGAATTGATTGAAAGTTGGTTAACAATAAAAAAGGCCGTCGTTAGACGGCCTTTTTTATTGTTGGGCTTATAAATAATCAGATGATTAACCCAAATAACTTTTTAGAATTTTGCTTTTGCTTGATTTTCTCAAACGACGTAACGCTTTTTCCTTGATTTGACGCACTCTTTCTCTAGTCAGTCCTACTTTGTCAGAAATATCTTCAAGGGTATGAGCGGCATTACCGTCAAGACCAAAATAATACTTCAAAACATCGCGCTCTTTGTCGCTTAAGGTAGAAATAACTCTGTTGATTTCATTTTGCAATGACTCATTCAATAGAGGCATGTCAGGATTGGGTTCATCGTTGTTGTCAAGAACACCAAGCAGTGTGTTGTCTTCGCCTTCAGCCAATGGAGCATCAATACTTAAGTGTCTTCCAGAAGAACGCAAAGCGTTTTCAACTTCTGTAATTGGAATTTCTAAGGAATCAGCAATTTCTTGCGGAGTTGGTTCTCTTTCGAGTTCCTGTTCTAAGCGAGCTGCAGCTTGAGTTATACGTCCGAGACTTCCAACTTTGTTTAATGGAAGACGAACAATACGACTTTGATCTGCTAAAGCTTGTAAAATGGACTGTCTGATCCACCAAACCGCATAAGAAATAAATTTGAATCCTCGGGTTTCATCAAAACGTTTTGCTGCTTTGATCAATCCCATGTTCCCCTCATTGATGAGGTCACCCAGTGTGAGTCCTTGGTTTTGGTACTGTTTAGATACAGAAACCACAAATCTTAAGTTGGCGTTAACCAGTTTTTCCAACGCAGCTTGGTCACCTTCTCTGATTCGCTGTGCGAGTTGAACTTCTTCTTGTGCATCAATCATTGGCACTTTTGAGATTTCGTTCAAGTACTTGTCAAGGGACTTGTTTTCGCGGTTGGTAAACTGTTTTGAAATTTTTAACTGCCTCATGTATAAAATACGATAAAATTAGCCATGCAAAATTACAATTTTTACAACTAAAAAACCGATAAAAAAATTACTTGTTTTAAGATAATATTTGATAGGCGATAAATGCCGACAAATAGGCGATAAATCCGTACAAGGTAAACAGAATAATGGACCATTTCCAGGTTCCTGTTTCTTTCTTCAATACAGCAACCGTACTTACACATTGAAGGGCAAAGGCATAGAATAACATCAAACTGACGGCGTAAGCGGGAGTGTATTGTGCTTTTCCCGTGGCAGGATTTAATTGAGCCTGCATTTTTTGTCTGATACCTACAACGTCTTCTTCTTCGTTAGATTGAAAAAGTGTGCTCATGGTGCCCACGAAAACTTCACGAGCAACAAATGACGAAATGAGTGCAATTCCTGTTTTCCAGTCATAACCCAAAGGTTGAATCGCTGGCTCTATAAATTTTCCGAGGTGACCCGCATAACTCGCTTCTAATTTCAGAGAATATTTTATTTGTAAGCTATCTGGATTTCCATTTGCAGTTTCAAGTTGAGACAGTGCTTCTGCATTTTGCATAGCTTTACTTGGTCCATAATTTGAAAGCCCCCATAAGACCATGGAAATGACAATGATGATTTTTCCAGCTTCCTGCAAGAATGATTTACATTTGATCCATGCATTATTCAAAACTGTTTGAATTCTAGGAGCTTGATAAGTGGGTAATTCCAGAATAAATTCAGAGTTTTCTTTATTTTTAAGAAATAATTTTAAGAGAAACGCCATCACAATGGCTACAAATATGCCTGCAAAATAAGCAGCCGTCATGAGTACAGTTTGTGCGTGAAACGGTCCCCAAAAAACACCTACTGGAACAACCAATGAAATTAGCAATACATAAACGGGCAATCGCGCACTGCAACTCATTAATGGAACAATAAGCATAGTGACCAAGCGTTCAGTTTTATTGCGAATACTTCGCGTTGCCATGATTGAGGGAATGGCACATGCAAAGCCGCCAACCAATGGAATAATTGACCGTCCGTTTAATCCAAGTTTTCGCATGATACGATCGGTAAGAAAGCTGGCTCTTACCATATACCCACTGTCTTCTAAAATTCCGATCAGAAAAAATAATATAAAAATTTGCGGAACGAAAATGATTACGCCCTCTAATCCACTAATGATACCGTTACTCACAAAATTGCCAATGGTTGAGTTGGATGGTAACCAATCTTCTACTTGATTTCTAAGAAATGAAAATGCCCACTCTATTCCTTGCATTGGAAATTCTGCGAGCATGAAGACACTTTGAAACAATGCCAACATTACCAACAAAAATGCCAGAATACCTGTGACGGGGTGTGTCAATACCTTGTCGATTTTAAGGGTATTTACAGCGCTGAATTTTGTTTTTCGAGTTACACATTGTTTTATAATACCATCAATTTGATTGTATCTAAGCAATGTCTCTGCTGAAATACCTTCGGGTAATGTTCCTTTAACAAATGTTTCTAATCGTTCCTTGAAATTTGCTGTTTCTTGAATTTTATTTCCTATAACAGGGTTGAGTAATTTAACAGGGGTGATGTCTTTCGCAGTTCGCGGATTGAAAATGATGATAGGGATTCCCAATAATTCAGATAGTTTATCAACGTCAATTTCAATGTTACGGCGCAGCGCTGTATCGTGCATTGTTAAAATACCTGCAGTTGGAATGCCTAATTCCGCAACCTGTGAAAGTAATAATAAGTTTCGTCTGAGGTTGGAGGCATCTAATATGAAGTATAATGCTTCTGGGTTCTGACTATCAATGCCTAATAAATTTTTTACTACTACCTTTTCATAATCGGTATTGGTAAAGAGGCTATAAATGCCGGGAAGGTCAATAAGTGTAGTGTTTGAACCGGGTAATTTTCCTTCGTATGAATCTACAGTTGTGCCCGGCAAATTACTGGTCTTTTGAGATAAACCGGTAAGTCGATTGAATAGGGTGGATTTCCCACAATTAGGATTTCCAATTAAGGCGATGCGTTTCCAATTCATGCGGATTATTTAACGCGTTTTACCATTATTTGAGAAGCCTCAATAAGTCTTAATCCGAGAATGTATGAATCTATTCGATATGCTACTGGATCACCACCAGGGGCACTGAAAAGTTTTTCAATTTCTGTACCTGGGATGCAACCCATTTCTGAAAGTTTTTGATGTAAACTTCCTTCATTGAGCGACTCAATTTCATAAATGCTGTCTAGTTCAATTTCTGACGCGTTTGTGCCCATCCTTATGCAAATTTAGAATGATTTTAAATAACAACCAAGAATTAACACAAAGATCTTAGTCCTAGTCTACATTTTGTATTACTTTTATCAGTCTATAGCGCTCTTTGGTGCTAGATTTGATAACATCATTTTCTTGCGGATAGGTAGATTTAAGCATTTCCCACTCTTTTAAAGTAGCTTTTTTAATCATTCGCTGATATTGAATCGAGTTCTTAACGAGTTCAGAGTTCCAAATTTTAGAAAGAAATTGAGTGTTCTCCATCACATTTGTTTCATCTGCAAAAGGTATCGAACGGTCAATTATTTTAAATAGGTATTCTTTATTGAGGTCACTCTTCAAGGCAGCAATCATTAAATCATACTTTTTTGAGACATCTGTAAGTCGTGAATATTGAATCAAAACGATGTCCCGTCTTATTTTTTGACTCAATTCTGTGTTGCTAACCTCAGACAAGGTAAACTGATATAATTGGTCAACATTGGATAGGTTTTTTTCTTTATTTATATCATAGTAAATGCGTGCGAGCAAAACTACTTCATGGGTATTCCCATTTTTAGCAGCTACTTTAATGGCATTGATACCTTCTGTTGGATTTGTGTAAAACGGATAAATAGCATCAAATTTACTTTCCATTTCACGCGGTACACTGTTGTAAAATTGAAGTTTACTTTTATAAGTAATATTGGAGTTCTTATAATAATCTTTAATCCAATTCATGAATGTATTTTGAGTAGACTCATCTGTAGGGAAAAGGTCTGCAAATTTCAAACCTGATTCTAATTCCTCCTCGGGCTTGAAGGTAAAATCGTTGGCCAACGGCAACCAAATTTTTGCCAAGTTTGAATCATTAAGACCATTTAAGGTTTCTTCTAAAAATCTAACTTTAGTAGTAGAAATCACTTTTGTTCGGTCGGGGTGTTTGCTTTGGCTAATTCCAAACTGAACGTAGCTTTTTAACCACTCTACATACAATTGATTAATAATGACGTGCGATGCATTATTTTTTTGTGCAAATTTTAAATTTTGATAGTTGAACTCAATTTCTTCCGGCTCAATTCTGTCCATATCTGTTCTCATGAAACTGCTTCCTTTGGGTATAAGTGCATTTGCATATTGGGGATCAACTACAAATGAGGTGATGCGTTCATTTGGGAAATGAAATTCATTTAGTTCATTGTAGGGAAAAGTCACAAACGAAGTATCTATGTACCTACCCCCCTCGGTTTGAGCAATTACTCTCAATTTCAAGGCCTTTGCGCTTCCAAAATGACGAACGGTTGGGTCTCCATTTTGGGTATTATTGATGATTCTCAAAACTGACTCTTCGCCTTCGTTTTCCAATTGGGCATAAACTTCTGTTTCACCCTTAGTGAAGTACCAGGTGTTAAAGAAGAAATCCATGTTGGTACCGGTCACTGTTTCCACACATTTCTTCCAATCATAGGCGTTCGCATTTTTATAAGCATTTGACGTAAGGTACAATTTGATGGATGCTTTAAAGGCTTCATCTCCAATGAAATTCCTGAGGCGATGCAAAATTCCTGCTCCTTTGTTGTATCTTATATCATCAAATTGGTCATCAATGTTGATGTAGTGATGATTTACCAATGAATTTTTATTCGATGATTCGGCATCAATTTCAAGATTTTCAACCATCCAAGCATCGGCGTTGGCTTTTCCGTATTTGTGTTCCCTCCATAAATATTCCGAGTAATTAGCGAAACTCTCATTCATGGTTAAGTGAGCCCAACTCTCGCAGGTTACATAATCACCAAACCAATGATGGAATAATTCATGTGAAATGTAATCTTCCATGTCATTGTCTGGATCTTGAATTCGTTCATTGTGGATGACGGCTGTGGTGTTTTCCATAGCACCACTCACAAACTCTCTAGTGGCTATTTGATCGTATTTGGGCCACATGTATGGAACACCGGTGAACGAGCTGAAAAATTCAATCATTTCAGGTGTATTTCCGAAAACGGATTTTGCGTCTGCCGTATAAATATCCTCTACAAAATATTGTACGGGAATTTCTTTTTCCAATTTTGCAGTTCTATCTGGAATGCTCTTCCAATCACCTATCGCTAACATTGTTAAGTAAACAGAATGGGGTTGAGTCATCTCCCACACATCAGTTTTGGTAGGATTTACTGGGGCGCCAGCGTTTTCCGGGAATTTTTCTGTTTCTGAAGATGTGCGCTGACCATTACTGATGCAATTGAGTTTAGCCGGATAGGTTACTTCAATTCTATGTGTGTGCTTTTGATTGGGGACATCTATGGTTGGGAACCAACAAGAATTTGCTTGTGGTTCTCCCTGTGTCCACATTTGTATGGGACTTACTGGATCTTTACCTTCAGTATTGATAAAATAAGCTCCGTTATTAGACGTTATTGCGGTTCCTTGTGTTTCACCTAAACCATATACTTTCCTTTCAGGATTGGCTTGGTAATCAATGCTGATTTTGACTTTTTGGTTGGACGTGAATTTTTCTTTGAATTTCAAAACAAGGTGCATGGAATCTGTATATTTCCAATTGATTTTCTCTGGCGCTGGACCATTTTGGGCTCCATTTTGTTGTGCAAAACGAACATCGAAAATATCCATCTTTTTAGCATCCAATACCAGGCTGTCTTGGATGTAAAAGTATGGACTCAAAGTAAGGGTTGCCGTTCCAGAAATGATGTGCTTTTCAAAGTTTACTGTGATTTTCAAATCAGTATGTTCTAATTTCCAAGATTTGTTTGCGGCAGTTTGATAAGGAAGGTTTTTACCCCCTTCAGTGAGAATTTCATTTAATATTTCACCGACTTCAGTACGGGTAAAATTTTGCTTTTTTGAAGGGTCATGTTCTTGTTGTACGCCGCACGCAGCAATAAAAACCAAGCCTAATATGTAGAGTTTCTTCATTTTAATTTTTAAATATTTCCCATGCTTTTTCAGCCTGAACTTTTAACATGGTTTGTCCATTTATAGATTTAATGCCGTAAGCCTGCGCCATGGCCATTAATTCAGTTGTAGTTGGATTGTAAATTAAATCGATCAGCGTGCAAGAAGAATCGAAGTTTCTCAAAGAAGGAAGGGGCGAAGCGTCTTTGTTTGGCCACATTCCGACTGGGGTGCAGTTTACCAATAATGTAGCGGTAAAGTGCTGATCAGGTAGAGTTAAGGCCATGCTTCTACTAACGAAAATAAATGGAATTTCGTGTGTGGTTAAAACCGCGCTTACGGCTTTCGATGATCCACCGGTTCCAATGATAACGGCTTGTTTTGGTTTTTGAGGAAGTGAAT
>Ga0102831_1000278_pt1 | contig 24691 bp, 25 predicted proteins | sample ColrivemetaGS747_FD_84508 | JGI IMG/M metagenome (GOLD analysis project Ga0102831, IMG submission 84508) | Estuarine microbial communities from the Columbia River estuary - Freshwater metaG S.747 | ecosystem: Environmental > Aquatic > Marine > Intertidal zone > Estuary | place: USA: Columbia...
GCAATTTTTCATTTTGCTAGCCACGTAAGTTTCACTGCCACCATCGTTGCCAACTAAAATGGCTACCAAATGTGGTTTTCGGCCAATTTGTTGACTAACTAGGGCTGCTTCGGCAGCTAATGCTAGCTTAAGCTTTTCTGATACCTTTTTTCCGTCGAGTAATTGCATCATACTTAATCGAGTTTTAATACCGCCATAAAGGCCGATTGCGGAATTTCTACATTACCAACTTGGCGCATGCGTTTTTTCCCTTTTTTCTGTTTTTCTAATAATTTACGCTTTCTAGAAATATCGCCACCATAACATTTAGCTGTTACATCTTTACGTAAAGCGCTTATTGTTTCACGGGCAATAACTTTTGCACCAATAGAGGCTTGAATTTTAATTTCAAATTGTTGACGAGGAATCAATTCTTTTAGTTTTTCGCAAATCTTTTTACCAAACTCGTAGGCATTGCTGCGGTGAATTAGCGATGAGAGTGCATCAACTGGTTCTTCATTCAATAGCATATCTAAGCGCACTAGATCTGATTTTCGGTAACCAGTTTGGTGGTAATCGAATGATGCGTAGCCTTTAGAAATGGTTTTTAAACGGTCGTAAAAATCGAATACAATTTCGCCCATGGGCATTTCAAAAACCAACTCAACCCTGTCGGAGGTTAAGTATGATTGATTGACAATAATGCCTCTTTTTTGAATACAAAGTGACATCACTGAACCCACAAATTCCGCTTTGGTAATGATATTTGCTTTGATGAATGGCTCTTCTACGTATTCCAATTTGCTTGGATCCGGTAAATCGGAAGGATTGTGTACTTGCAGTTCGTCGCCTTTGGTAGTATATGCTTTGTACGATACGTTGGGAACCGTGGTAATTACCGTCATGTTGAACTCACGTTCTAAACGTTCTTGGATAATTTCCATGTGCAACATACCCAAGAAACCGCAACGGAAACCAAAACCTAAGGCAGCCGACGATTCGGGTTCAAAAACCAACGATGCATCGTTTAGTTGCAGTTTGTGCATGCTTTCGCGTAGTTCTTCGTAATCATCAGTATCTACAGGGTAAATACCCGCGAACACCATGGGTTTTACCTCTTCAAATCCTTGAATGGCTTCCGTAGAAGGTCGCTCCACGTTGGTAATTGTATCGCCAACTTTCACCTCTCTTGCTTCTTTAATTCCAGAGATAATGTAACCCACATCTCCGGTTTTAATTACATCTTTAGGCTCTTGGTTGAGTTTTAAGGTACCAATTTCTTCGGCGTAATATTCTTTCCCGGTGGCCACAAATTTTACTTTGTCACCTTTTCTAATTTCACCATTAACAACTTTAAAATAGGCAATAATTCCTCTAAACGAATTGAAAACCGAGTCGAAAATTAAAGCTTGTAATTCTTTAGTAGGTTCGCCCACCGGTGGGGGTACACGCTCTACAATGGCTCGTAAAATATCTTCAATGCCCAAGCCAGTTTTACCCGATGCGGCAATAATTTCTTCACGTTTGCAGCCTATTAGGTCTACAATTTGGTCTTTTACCTCTTCGGGCATGGCCCCGGGTAAATCCATCTTATTTAAAACAGGGATAATTTCTAAGTCGTGCTCTAAAGCCAAATACAAATTGGAAATGGTTTGCGCCTGTATACCTTGAGCGGCATCTACAATTAATAAAGCACCTTCACAAGCCGCAATAGAACGAGAAACCTCGTACGAAAAATCGACGTGACCAGGCGTATCAATTAAATTGAAAACGTATTCTTGGCCATCAACTTTATAATTCATTTGGATGGCATGACTCTTAATGGTGATACCACGTTCACGCTCCAAATCCATATCATCTAACAATTGCGCTTGCGCTTCACGTTTAGTGATGGTATTGGTATATTCTAACAAGCGATCGGCTAAAGTGCTTTTTCCGTGATCGATGTGGGCTATAATGCAAAAATTACGTATGTGCTTCATGGAGTGGCAAAGATAGGGTATTCGAGGCAATTTTTGTACCCCAAAATACGCTTGTTTACGCTTTTAAAATTTAACCCTAAATTCGCCAAATGAATCGTTTTGATGCCGTAATTATTGGAGGTGGTGCTTGTGGACTCATGTGTGCCATTCAAGCAGGTTATTTGGGCAAAAAAACGCTTATTCTTGAGCGAAATGATCGGGTAGGGGCTAAAATTTTAATTTCGGGTGGGGGGCGTTGTAACTATACCAATCTGTATACCGAAGCAGAAAATTTCATTTCCGATAACCCGCACTTCTGCAAATCGGCATTTTCACAATGGACAGTTGCCGATACACTCAGTTTTTTTGAAACTTATGGTATTGAAGGGGCAGAGAAAACCCTAGGTCAACTATTTCCTACCACCAATAAGGCCAAAGATATTGTGGCTGTTTTCGAAAATCTTTGTGCCGATTTAGGTCAAGAAATTAAACTAGAAGCCGAAGTTAAAAGCATAAAACAAATCGCCCATGGCTTTGAAGTAGAATATTTACATCAGGGTAAGTTAGTTAAGCTTGAGGTTCCAAAAGTAGTATTGGCCTCGGGTGGTTTGCCCATTGCTAAATTAGGTGCTAGCGATTTTGCGCTCAAAACTGCGAAATCTTTTGGCATGCATTTAACAGAAACCGCCCCGGCTTTGGTGCCTTTAACCATTACTGGTAAAGATGCCGATTGGTATGCACAATTATCGGGCAATAGCGTGTATTGCGAAGTGTCTACTGAAGAAATTAGTTTTAAAGAAAATATTCTATTTACCCATTGGGGGCTTAGTGGGCCAGCCATTTTACAAATTTCGAGTTATTGGCGCCCGGGTCAAACGATTGAACTCAATTTATTGCCCGATGAATCAATTTTAGATCGAATAGCGCAAGAGCGTGGGCAAAATGGCAAACAAAGTTTACGTTCTTTTTTATCGAACCTATACACCAAAAAATTAGCTGATGCTTTCGGTAAATTTTTACCCCTAGAAACCAATTTGGCATCTCTCACCAAAGCCGATTTAGAGAACATTGAGCAATTTATCCATCATTTTACCGTAAAACCAGCCGGCGATAAAGGCTACGATAAAGCCGAGGTTATGCGTGGCGGCATTTCAACCGATGAACTTTCTTCCAAAACGCTAGAAGCTAAAAAAGTGCCCGGTTTATTTGCCGGTGGCGAATGCGTGGATGTAACGGGTTGGCTGGGAGGCTACAATTTCCAATGGGCTTGGGCTAGCGGCTACGTCATTGCCCAACATATTTAAAGCCCATTCTTTTAGTTAAATTTGATCCATGACCATTCATCAGGTATTAAAACACTATTGGGGCTACGATGCCTTCCGTGCTTTGCAGGAAGACATTGTACAATCGGTATTGGAGGGAAAAGATACCTTGGCCTTACTGCCAACGGGTGGTGGTAAATCGATTTGTTTTCAGGTGCCTGCTTTGGTACAGCCGGGAATTTGCGTGGTGGTTTCCCCTTTAATTGCCTTAATGAAAGATCAAGTGGAGAACTTAAAGGTTCGGGGAATTGAAGCCGTGGCCATTGTATCGGGCATGAGCAAAAGAGAGGTTGATATTTTATTAGATAATTGCGTGTATGGTAAAATAAAGTTCCTATACATTTCTCCAGAGCGTTTGAGTTCACCCTTAGTACAGGAGCGCATTCGGCATATGAATGTAAACTTATTTGCCATTGATGAGGCTCATTGTATTTCGCAATGGGGTTACGATTTTAGGCCGCCTTATTTGCAACTAGCCGAATTACGCGAATTGCATCCTAAGGTACCCGTGTTGGCATTAACCGCCACAGCAACCCAACAAGTAGCGGATGATATTGTGTCGAAATTGGTTTTCAAAAAGGGTTTTCAGATATTTCGTAAATCTTTTGAACGCACCAATTTAAGCTATGTGGTGGCTAAGGAAGAAAATAAGTTGAAACGTTTACTCAACCTATTAAAAAAAGTAAAAGGCAGTGGCATTGTGTATGTGCGTAACCGAAGAGAAACACAAGAATTGGCTCGTCAGTTAGTCCTAGAAGGCATTAAAGCTGATTTTTACCATGCAGGCCTAGCTGCTGAAGTGCGGTCACAAAAACAAGACGATTGGAAAGCCAATAAATTGCGGGTAATAGTGGCCACCAATGCTTTCGGCATGGGAATAGATAAACCCGATGTGCGTTTTGTGGCTCATATGGATTTACCCGAAAGTTTGGAAGCTTACTATCAAGAAGCTGGTCGTGCCGGTAGAGACGAAAAAAAATCCTATGCCGTGCTTTTATATAACGATGCGGATGTGAAAGCTTTAGAGCGAAAACTGGCTCAAGGAAGCCCGAGTTTGGCCGAAATACAGCTTGTATATCACCAATTGGGCAATCATTTTCAGGTGGCTTACGGAGCCGGAGAGGGTTTATTATTTCCTTTTGATGTAGCAGATTTTTGCAAAAAATATAAGTTAGAGCCCATTAAAACACTCAATATATTAAAAGTGCTTAGTCTAGAAGGCTATATCGGGTTAACAGAAAGTGTGTATTTGCCATCTCGATTGCAAGTTATTGTAGATTATGAAGCTTTGTATAGTTTCCAGCTAAGCAATGCTACTTATGAGCCGTTGTTAAAAACCATGCTGCGATCGTATGGTGGCTTGTACGATCAGTATGTGCCCATTAAAGAGCAAGATTTGGCCAAACGTTTACAAATTACCGCTAGCCAAGTCGTTCAAATGCTTAGCAAGCTCAACGACATGCAATTGATTGCCTACGAGCCCAAAACCGATCAACCACAAGTCCAATTTCTACTTCCAAGGGTAGATAGAGCTCATTTAGGTATCGATTATACCTTCTTGGCTCAGCGCCAAGCCATCTACCAAAAACAAGTAGAAAGCGTGCTCCACTATGTGAACAAACCCATTTGCAGATCACAACAACTTTTAAATTATTTTGATGAGCTCACGAAAGAAACGTGTGGGGTGTGTGATGTATGTATCGGTGCCCGAAAAAAGCATTCGGAAGACGCTCTGAGGTTTGCCATTTTGGAAAAATTGCGTGTAGGACCGCTATCAATCGAAGTTTTGGTAGATAGCCTACATGAGGGTACAGAAGCAGCACGAATAGAGCTCATTCGAATATTGATAGATGAAGGTAGGCTTCGTTTGAGTAAAGACTTGTTGTACCTAGGCTAATTTTCTCATTCTTATTTTTATACCTACATTAGTTTATGCAAGAAAAAAATAACCCCAAAGTAATTAAAGCATGGGCCTATTTCGATTGGGCGAATTCAGCGTATAGCCTCGTTATTACTTCTACTATTTTTCCGGTTTATTATACCGTCATTACCACCACCAAAGAGCACGGAGATAAAGTGCTTTTCTTCGGAAAATGGTTCGTAAATACCGCATTAAGCAATTATGCCATGGCGGTAGGCTACCTCATGATGGTCTTTTTGCTCCCCATTTTATCCTCGGTTTCCGATTACCATGGAAATAAGAAAAGTTTCATGAAATTTTTCACCTATTTGGGTGGTTTAGCGTGTATAGGTTTGTTTTTCTTTAAGTTAGAAACGTTGGAGTTAGGCGTTATTTTGTTTGCCCTGGCCGCTGTTGGCTGGATTGGTGGTGCCTTGTTTTACAATTCCTACTTACCCGAAATTGCCACGCCCGATCATCAAGATAAAGTAAGTGCGCAAGGCTTTGCTTGGGGCTATATTGGCAGTGTTATTTTGCAAATTATTTGCTTCATCTTTGTGTTAATGCCCGATACCTTTGGCATTACTGATCCTTCTTTTCCTGCCCGTTTATCTTTCTTATTAGTAGGTGTGTGGTGGATAGCTTTTGCACAGATTTCATTTAAGCGCTTGCCAAACGGAAGTACGAATTATGAAAAAGTAAATAAAAATTTGATTCATAGTGGTTTTCAAGAATTACATAAAGTATGGCTTCAGGTAAAAGAGATGCGTACGCTTAAGTTTTTCTTAGCCGCTTTCTTCTTTTACTCTATGGGGGTACAAACCATTATGTTGGTGGCAGCTAATTTTGGGGAAAAAATACTTCATTTAGGGGCTACTAAACTAATTATCACAATTTTGTTAATCCAGCTATTGGCCATTTTAGGGGCCTATTTAATGTCTTATTTGGCTGGTAAACTCGGTAACTTTACCGTACTCATGTTGGTGGTTATTATTTGGATTTTTGTGTGTATTTCAGCCTATTTCATCACCAGCGAATATCAATTTTACGCCTTAGCTTGTGTAGTTGGTTTAGTAATGGGAGGTATACAATCCCTTTCCCGTTCCACCTACTCCAAATTATTACCGGAAAATACGCCCGATACTGCTTCATTTTTCAGTTTTTACGATGTAACCGAGAAATTAGCCATTGTAATTGGTTTATTTAGTTTCGGCTATATCGAAGAATTTACGGGGAATATGCGGAATTCTGCTGTATCACTCACCACCTTTTTCAGTTTGGGCTTGGTATTTCTCGTACTTATTTTGCTGCAAAAACGTAAAGAAATAGCAAACTAATACAGATATTTTTAGACCTTTGCAGAACACCCTGTTTAAATGACCGTAGAACTATTTATACCTTGCTTTATTGATCAATTATACCCCGAAACGGCATATAATACGGTTAAATTGCTTGAAAAAGCAGGCTGTAAGGTTAAATACAATGCCGAACAAACCTGTTGTGGGCAACCTGCTTTTAATGCCGGCTATTGGGATGAAGCTAAAGCCATAGGGTATAAATTCTTGGAAGATTTTTCTGATAATGTGGTCATTGTTTCGCCATCTGCTTCGTGCACGGGCATGGTTAAAAACTATTACAATGATTTGTTTACCAATACCGCTGTGCACAATAAATGTCGCTCTATACAATCGCACATCATCGAACTTTCCGATTTTTTGGTAAATGTATTGAACAAGGACTATTTCGGTGCCGAATTAGAGGGTAAAGCGGTGTATCACGATTCGTGTGCAGGTTTACGAGAATGCAAAATTAAAGCAGAACCAAGAGCCTTATTAGAAAAAGTACATGGCTTAGAATTGCTCGAAATGCCCGATTCCGAAACCTGTTGTGGTTTTGGGGGAACCTTTGCCGTAAAATTTGAGGGAATTTCTAGTGCCATGGCCCAGCAAAAAGTAAACCATGCATTAGCTGTTGGTGCAGATTACATCATTTCTACCGACACCTCCTGCTTGATGCATTTGCAAGCATATATCGACAAAGAAAATCTAAAAATAAAAACCATGCACCTAGCCGATGTATTGGCACATGGCTGGGGAAATGTTTAACTATTTTTAACAAATTTACACCCATTAAAAACATACTTTTGATCATCAAAAACCTACAGTATCATGACTAAACAATTTTTCGGAATCATTGTGTTCTGTACCTTATTAAGCTCGTATGTTTTCTCTCAGCAAAAAACAGCTGGAGTTATTTATTACGATCAAGTAATTGATTTAAAATCTATGGCGGGCGGCCAACAGCAAGGAGCCGGTGGCAATGGTGGAGAAGTGCGTGTAATGACCTTTGGTGGCCTAAATGGTTCGGCAATGCCTGAAAAAATTACCAATAAATTCGAAATCGCCTACAATCCAACTGGAGCAAAATTTCAGAAATCAGAAACTGTAGATATTACTGCACCTGGCGGTGGAGAAGGTACAAGTGGGGGCATGCGTATGATGATGCGTTTTGGCGGTAGCGACCGGGAATTGTATTTCAATGCAAGCGATAAAGTAATTGAATCTTTTGAATTGAATAGCGAAGAAGTATTGTTAGAATCTGTTTTAGGAAGCGGTTCCAAAGAAGCAGAATTAAGTACTGAAACTAAAAAAATTAGTGGCTTTGATTGTAAAAAAGCTGTTTTAAGCGGTCGGAATGGTTCACAAACAATCATTTGGTATACAACTGATTTGGCTTTAAAAGCATCGCCCATGGCTAACTTCTGGATAGCAGGAGTAGTGTTAGGTATCGAAACCGATCGAATGAAGTTTTATGCAACCAGCATAGAGTTTACCAAGATTAAAGACAGCGAAGTAGCCACCCCTAAAAAAGGTAAAACCATTACTCAAGAAGAATATCAAAAAGCAATGGAAGAAATGCGGGCAAAATTCAGAAATGGCGGTGGAGAACGTCAAATACGAATTCAGCAATAATTAAATTCTTTAGAACAGCCCCGCTTTACGGGGCTTTTTTTATGCCCAAATTTAGAAGATATTGCTATTTTTGTAATCCATCACATAGTAGGTGATGTTTAATAACCTTTTTTTCGAACGTTAAATCATATTGTAGATGATCAATATTACCCTTCCCGACGGTTCGGTTCGTGCTTACGAATCAGGAACTAACGCCCACCAAATCGCCCTTTCCATTTCAGAAGGCTTAGCCCGAAACGTTTTAGCAGCCGTTGTAAACGGAGAAATCTGGGATGCAACTCGTGCTATTGAAACCGATGCCACGCTGCGTTTATTAACTTGGAACGATATCGAAGGCAAAAGCACCTTTTGGCATTCTTCGGCACACTTAATGGCCGAAGCACTAGAAGCCCTTTATCCGGGTGTAAAACTAGGTATTGGCCCAGCCATAGAAACGGGTTTTTATTACGATGTAGATTTCGGTGACCGCGAATTTTCGTCGGATAATTTTAAGGAAATAGAAGATAAAATGCTCGAATTGGCTCGAAATAAAGCTGATTATGAGCGTAAAGCTATCAGTAAAGCCGATGCTGAGAAATATTTCACCGAAAAGGGTGACGAATATAAACTCGATTTAATTAAAGATTTAGCCGATGGCTCCATCACCTTTTATACGCAGGGTAATTTTACCGATTTATGCCGTGGGCCCCACATACCCAATACCGGTTTTGTAAAAGCCGTAAAATTGATGAATGTGGCAGGTGCCTACTGGCGTGGCGATGAAACCCGTAAGCAGTTAACTCGTATTTATGGCGTTACCTTTCCGAAACAAAGCGAATTGAGTGAGTACTTGGAAATGGTTGAAGAAGCCAAAAAGCGTGATCACCGTAAATTGGGTAAAGAACTTGAGTTGTTTGCTTTCTCCGAAAAAGTAGGTATGGGATTACCGATGTGGTTACCCAAAGGAACCGCACTGAGAGAAAAACTAGTTAGTTTTCTGCAAAAGGCACAACAAAAAATGGGCTATGAGCAGGTGGTTACTCCCCACATCGGGCATAAAAACCTGTATGTAACTTCAGGCCATTACGATAAATACGGAGCCGATTCATTTCAGCCAATTAAAACCCCGCAAGAAGGAGAGGAGTTCTTTTTAAAACCGATGAACTGCCCGCACCATTGCGAACTGTATAAAACCAAGCCACGCTCTTACAAAGATTTGCCGGTTCGTTTTGCCGAATTTGGTACCGTTTACCGCTACGAACAAAGTGGCGAATTACACGGGTTAACCCGTGTAAGAGGTTTTACACAAGATGATGCCCACTTATTTTGCCGACCCGATCAGGTAAAAGAAGAATTTAAAAAGGTAATAGACTTGGTATTGTATGTATTGGGTGCATTAGAATTCCAAGATTATACCGCACAAATTTCCCTTCGCGATCCGCATAACAAATCAAAATATATCGGATCTGATGCAAATTGGGCTTTAGCCGAGGCGGCAATTATAGAAGCTGCCGAAGAAAAAGGGCTAAGCACCGTAGTTGAATTGGGAGAAGCTGCATTTTATGGCCCTAAACTCGATTTTATGGTTCGTGATGCATTAGGTCGTAAATGGCAATTAGGAACTATTCAGGTAGATTATAACCTGCCCGAACGTTTCGAATTAGAATATACTGGCAGCGATAACGCCAAGCACCGGCCCGTAATGATTCACCGGGCACCCTTCGGTTCCCTAGAACGATTCATTGCCTTGTTGATTGAGCATTGTGCCGGTAACTTCCCATTGTGGTTAACTCCCGAACAATTTATCGTACTTCCTATCTCAGAGAAATATGAAGAATATGCGAAAAAACTTTTAGAATCCTTAAATAATTCCGATATTCGCGGGCTAATCGACATGAGAGATGAGAAAATCGGCCGCAAAATTCGCGACGCCGAGATAAAAAAAATCCCTTATATGTTGATTATTGGAGAGAAGGAAATGAGCGAAGGAATGGTTTCAGTTCGTAAGCATGGTGAAGGAGATTTGGGGAGTATGAGCGTACAAGAATTTGAAAATCAGTTAATTAACGAAACTAAAATTTAATACATAATTGGCTTTAGGAAGACCAGGATTTAACAGAGGACCACGTCCACCGTTTAAGAAAAAAGAAGCGGAACATTACATTAACGAACTCATCAGAGCCGTCGAGGTACGATTGGTGGGTGATAATGTAGAAGTAGGGGTTTATGCCCTTAAAGATGCTTTGGCCATTGCTGAAGAGTTAGAATTAGATTTAGTGGAGATTTCTCCAAATGCAGTTCCTCCGGTTTGTAAAGTTGTTGATTACAACAAGTTTCTTTACGAACAGAAGAAAAAAATGAAGGAAATTAAGGCGAATGCCAAGCAAACGGTCATTAAAGAGATTCGTTTCGGGCCTAATACCAGCGATCATGATTTCCAATTTAAGCTGAAACATGCCATTAACTTTTTAGAAAGTGGCGAAAAAGTAAGAGCTTACGTTCATTTTAAAGGAAGAGCCATTGTTTACAAAGAAAAAGGGGAGATTTTGCTCCTTAAGTTTGCTCAGGCATTAGAAGAGGTAGGTAAAGTAGAGCAGTTGCCCAAATTAGAAGGTAAACGAATGTTTTTAACGGTTTCACCAAAAGGTGGAAAAAAATAAATACGAATTTTACACACAATAAATAAATAGGTTATGCCAAAAATGAAAACGTGTTCTAGTGCAAAAAAGCGTTTTAAGCTTACTGGAACCGGTAAAATCGCCAGAAAGAATGCCTACAAAAGTCACATCTTAACCAAGATGAGTACTAAACGTAAGCGTGCTTTAGGTCAGACCAGTTTGGTGTCTGATGCTGATATGGGCAACGTAAAGCGTATGCTTTGTATCGGTAAATAATTAATTAATTTTTAACCAGGTACTCGGTTTACAAGATTCCTAAACGGAACACCGCTTACCAAAAATCAAAACAACATGCCACGTTCGGTTAACGCAGTTGCGTCTAGACGCAGAAGAAAAAAGATCTTAAAATTAGCTAGAGGCTATTGGGGATCGAGAAGCAAGGTTTACACCGTTGCTAAAAACACGGTTGAAAAAGGTTTGCAATATGCATACCGTGACCGTAAAACCAAAAAGAGAGAATTTAGAGCTTTATGGATTCAGCGTATCAATGCTGGAGCACGTCAGTACGGAATTTCCTACTCACAATTAATTGGTAAGTTAGCCACTAAAGAAATCGGTTTAAACCGTAAAGTATTAGCTGATTTAGCGATGAACAATCCAGATGCCTTTAAAGCAGTAATTGATGCAGTAAAATAAGCTGTATACATACTATAAAAAAAGCCCCTCGAATTTCGAGGGGCTTTTTTTATAAACAGATATTCGTTTAGCCTTTAAGTACTTTCGTTACCAAATCAGCTGCTTCTTTTAACTGAATGGCCGAGAATACTTCTAAACCAGACTCATCAATTAGTTTTTTAGCTTCAACAGCATTTGTACCTTGTAAACGAACAATAATGGGCACCGGAATGTTACCAATTTCTTGGTAGGCATCTATAACGCCTTGCGCCACACGGTCGCAACGTACAATACCACCAAAAATATTAATCAAAATGGCTTTCACATTCGGATCGCTTAAAATGATGTTAAAGCCCGCTTTTACCGTTTCGGCATTGGCAGTGCCACCTACATCTAGAAAGTTAGCTGGTTCGCCACCGGCCAATTTAATAATATCCATAGTAGCCATGGCTAAGCCGGCACCATTTACCATACAACCTACGTTACCATCTAATTTCACATAGTTTAAGTTCGATTTTCCGGCTTCTACTTCGGTTGGATCTTCCTCCGATTCATCACGCATAGTTGCATAATCAGTATGGCGATATAAGGCGTTATCATCTAAATTTACCTTAGCATCTACCGCTAAAATTTTATTGTCAGATGTTTTTAATACCGGGTTAATTTCAAACATGGCCGAATCGGTAGCATCATACGCCTTGTATAAAGCGGCAATAAATTTGCACATATCTTTAAAAGCGTCGCCACTTAAACCCAAGTTGAACGCAATTTTACGGGTTTGAAAAGGCTGTAAACCTACTTTAGGATCAATTTCTTCTTTAAAAATTAAATGTGGTGTGTGCTCAGCAACTTCTTCAATATCCATACCACCTTCGGTAGAATACATAATAATATTGCGACCTTTTGCTCTATCTAATAATACAGAGATATAAAATTCTTTGGTTTCAGATTCGCCTGGATAATATACATCCTGGGCTATTAAAACCTTGCTAACCAATTTGCCTTCGGGGCCAGTTTGTGGCGTAACCAATTGCATACCAATAATAGCTTCGGCTTTTTCTTTTACCTCATCGAGGTTTTTGGCAAGTTTAACACCGCCACCTTTACCACGGCCACCGGCATGAATTTGCGCTTTAATAACTACCCAATCCGAATTATATTCGGTCTTAAGTTTTTTTGCAGCCTCTACAGCTTGTCCAGGTGTTTCGGCAACAATGCCTTCTTGTACCCGTACGCCAAAAGATTTAAGAATTTCTTTACCTTGATATTCGTGTATATTCATGTGGTTCTAATTTGTGGTAAAACTACCATTTTGTATTCATTTTTGAAACCCCTAAACTGACATTGTTGAACCAAAAAATCTGTATCTTGCACCTATGCTTAGCGCTAGCGGAATTATCAAAAACTATGGCGATTTACCCATTTTAAAAGGGGTTGATTTGCAAATACAAGCTGGGGAGTTGGTAGCCATTGTGGGTGCTTCTGGTGCTGGTAAAAGCACCTTATTACATATTTTGGGTACGTTAGATAGACCCGATTCAGGAGAAATTTTTTTAGATGGCGAAGCACTACATCAATTTAAAGCGTCGCAACTAAGCGCCTTTAGAAATCGTTCTATTGGCTTTGTATTTCAGTTTCATCATTTATTACCCGAATTTACTGCCCTCGAAAATGTATGTATTCCTGGTTTTATAGCAAATAAACCAAAAAAAGATGTAGAGAAACGTGCCAAAGAATTGTTAGGCATTTTGAATCTGAATTCTCGGTTAGATCATAAACCTTCGGCACTTTCTGGTGGGGAGCAACAACGGGTTGCCGTGGCTAGAGCTCTTATGAATTCCCCAAAACTTCTTTTAGCCGATGAGCCTTCTGGTAATTTAGATTCTGCCAATGCCGCCGATTTACATCGCTTGTTTTTAACCTTAAAGAGGGAACTCCATCAAACATCCATCATTGTAACGCATAATACCGAATTATCAAACATGGCCGACCGTACCTTGGTGATGAAAGATGGTTTAATAAGTTAACTAAATGAGCGTGGTATTAATTACAGGTGCCCGATTGCCTCAGGCTCATGCTCTTAAACGGTCTATAACAGAGCACCGGGTTATTATGGGCGATTATTACGAATTACCTAAACTACCCGGTGATGAAGCTTTATTTGTACAATTACCAGCTCCACAATCACCGAGTTATATTCATCAGTTTTTAGCCCTTTGTTTAAAGCTCCAAGTTTCTAAAGTATGTATTTTAGATGCCTTAGAGTATAAGTTATTAGAACCTGCAAGGCAACTTTTTTCAGAATATGCTATTGATTTTGAGTATGTTGATGGAGTAAAGATTTCGTCTTAGAAAATTAATTAAATAAAATATTTTTTTATTTCCCATTTGCTTTTAACTATCTTCAACTAATTAATAATTTTTATACCGGAACTTTATTAAGAGTTATATGCCTTGATGGCTAATTTTTGTATAGTTCCTTTAATACCTAACATTATGAAAACTGGTAAAGTAAAATGGTTTAACACCCAAAAAGGTTATGGATTCATTGTTCAAGAGGATGGAACTGAAATCTTTGTACATTTTAAAGATGTAGAGGGTGGTAATGGTACCCTAAAAGACAACGATGACGTAGAGTATGAGGTAGAAGAAGGTCGTAAGGGATTACAGGCTGTGCAAGTGAAGAAAGTTTAACACCATACCAAACGAAAAAATTAAAGCCTCCAATTTATTGGGGGCTTTTTTCATATCTAGCGGCTTGCATTACCCGATATTGGCCAGTATGGTCGGTTATGAAAAACAACGATGAGCTACCACCGTCCGTTATTTTGTGTTTCTTTTGCAAGGCAGCTACTTGCAAAGGGAAATTCCTGCTGATGCAATTGGCTTGCTTTACCGGTACCGTTTTGCCAAATTCGGTATAGCTCCAATTGGCTAAAATGGTAAACACTTTACCCGGAAAATCTGCAATATGTGTATCGGAAGTGTATAAATGCGTATGCTGATGCATTTTTTCTAAGCCATACCGAGCGGCAATCAGTTTAAAACAACCGGCTTTTAACCAGGCAGCATTAGGTTCGTATAAATAGGTTTTTGGGGCGGTGCAAGTTGATGGAGCAGCATGCTGTTCTTCTTCATAGGTAAAGCTAAAATGATGCGTTTGAGCATCGTTTAGTAGTACACAGTGAATAGTGGGGTTTTGGCATGCTGCTTGCGTGTTGATGTGAAAGAGTAATTCTTTTAGTTCATTTCCCACACTTACAACATGTACCGATTGTACATTTTTTAACTCGGTAAGCGCTAGTTTAATATCTAACAAGGGCGCAGCCTTTATCCAAATATGGTTGCATGTAGCAGCCAATTTTGGGTATAAATCGATTACATTGGGTTCGCAATCTATTAATCGTACTACTTTTTGGCTGGCTACTCTCCGAGAGGGATCAATATAGAGTACATCCCACATCCGATTACTTTCATTTATATACGCAATACCATCATTTGCTATAAATTCAATATTCTTTGCGCCTAATACGTTCGCATTGTGTTCGGCAATTCGAGAAAGTTCTACTTGTTGCTCTATATAAGTTACCTGCTTGCTTGTTTTAGAAAAATAAATGCTGTCTACACCAAATCCACCGGTTAAATCTAGCAGATTATCTCCCTTGATAAGGCTACTTTTATATGCCGCTGTTTTTTCAGATGAACATTGTTCAATGGCTAGTTTTTTTGGGAAATAGATGTCCGGAGTACTAAACCAAGTGGGTAGTTTTTTTTCGCATACTACCTTTCCCTGAATTTGTTCAGCAAGCTCGGTATTGCTTATTCCATCAAAAACTGCCTTTTTTAGAATAAGCTTCGTAATATCGGTGTACAGGTTTTCTTGAATGAATGCCTGAACCTCTGGATTAAAAACTAAGGCATTCATTTATTGCACAACTAATTGAGCCGTATTTCTGCTTAATTGCTCCATATACACCTTTCGGCCGGCACTTAATTCGTCAATTTTTTCGGGTGTAAAATGTCTAATGGTAATTAATTCCAATGCTTCGTTGTACTTAAATTTAAAGCCATTAGCAAGTGCTGCTTGTAATTTCTGGAAACGTTTAGCATCGTAATCTATACATACCGAAAAACTTAAAGCAGATATCTGCATGGTATTTAATTTGATGTGCAAGTTGGCAAACGTAGCAAATAACTCACTCAAGTGATTTTCGGTGATAAATGAAAAATCTGTAGTGCTAATTGAAATTAAAACTTGGTTTTTCTTTACAATAATGGCAGGGATTAAGTTTTGCTTATCCGCTTTTTCTGAAATAAGAGTACCAGTTTCTTCGGGGGCATAAAATGGTTTTACTAGGAGTGAAATGCCTGCATTTTGAAGCGGTTTTATGGTTTTAGGGTGAATAACGGTTGCTCCATAATAGGTCATTTCTAAAGCTTCGGCATAAGTCAGTTGCTCGTATTTTTGTGTATCGCTAAATAATTTAGGGTCGGCGTTTAACACCCCGGGTACATCTTTCCAAATGGTTAAGCTTTCGGCTTTCAGTCCAAAAGCAAAAATAGCGCCACTATAATCAGAACCTTCGCGACCAAGGGTAGTGGTAAAATTCTCGGAAGTAGAACCAATAAAACCTTGCGTAATGGCTATTTCATTCGCTAAAATAGCTGGCAAACTTTGGTTAATTAACTGGGTAGTTTTCTCCCAGTCAACTTGGCCTTCACGGTAGGTATTATCAGTTTGTATGTAGTTTCTTGCATCTATCCATTTGCACGAAATGCCCAAATATTGTACAAAATGCGCCACAATTTTAGTAGATAAAACTTCGCCAATAGAAACCAATTGATCGTAATTGAAATCGGCATCCGGATGTGGAGTTTCTTCCAGAATCCAATCAATTTCTACAAAAGTATTGGCCAAGTCGTCATAAATAGGGTGTGTACTATCAGGGAATAAATCCGTTACAATAGACCAATGATAGGTTTTAATGGCTTCGAAAAGTGCAGTTGTACGGCTATCTCCAGCCATATACGCTTCGTTTAATTCCTCCAAAGCATTGGTGGTTTTGCCCATGGCCGAAACCACTACAAGCAAGTTTTCAGGCGCATATTTTTTTAAGATATCCCCTAAATTTCGTACCCCTTGTGCATCTTTTACCGATGCCCCACCAAACTTATAAACTTGAGTCATCTATTTTAGATTTTTTGGAATGTAGGGATTAATTTTTAGTAAGCCGCTAATGGCCGTATAGGGTACTAAAAGTTCCATGGGGCCTTCCGCATAAGAACGTATTTCGTAAGAATTGTAATAAAACAACAAGCCCTTTTTAGTAATTAAAAAGTTCGTGTTCAAAGTAAATTTTTGGTTCTCGAAAAAGTAATTTTCCAAAGATTGGGTAGGAGATAGGCCCTCTTGTTTTCTGAAAATAGTGCTAGCCAGGTAGGTTAACCGAGCCATCATTATTGGGTTAATGAGATCGCTTAATTTGATATTTTTTCTACTAAAAACATCATAATTAACATAATAAAGGGTATTATTGGGGTGTGCACCTCCTGTATAACTATCAGAAAATAAACTCAAACTTAGCGTTTGAGTGCCAGCAAATTGGGGTTCTACACGTACTGTAATATCTTGCGACCACGAACGTGGGTATTCTTCTTCTTCGGCATTGGCTTCTACTGATGCATCGATAAAAGTGTTAAGGTATTCATCGTAGGTAGCGTAATTTGATTTTTCTGTTTCGCTATTAAAAATGAGTTGTTTCACCTGTTCATTCCAAACGGGGTTCTCGAAAACCGGATAGGTTAATCCAATGGTACTTATAATCGTATCCTTATCTGCAGTAATACGTGCTTTACTCTCTTTTTTTAGAGTTTTATATTGATAACTGAGTGAATCTACTGCACATGCATTTGCAGCAAGGCTTATACTAGCAAATAAGATAAGCATGTAAAAAACTTTATTTTTCATAATAGCTAGCTAATTGTTGTTTACTTAATGAACCATTTAACCAACCGGCTTCTACTCCGGCTTCGTATTTTTTGTAAAAATTAAGGGCAGGTTCGTTCCAATCGAGTACTTGCCACGTCATGCCATTAAAACCTTTTTCGTGAGCTTCTAGTACAATGGTATCAAATAATTGTTTACCAATGCCTTTTCCACGGTGGCTATCTGTTACTATAAAATCTTCTAAATATAACCTACAGCCTTTCCAGGTAGAGTAACGTACATAATACAATGCAAAACCTACAATAGTTTCATCTAATTCGGCAATAAATGCTTTCCAAACTGGTTTTTGTCCAAATCCAGCATCTTCAAATTCTGCAAGTGTAACGGTAACTTCTTCGGGCGCACGTTCGTATACAGCCAATTCGTTTATTAATTCCAGTATACGGCTACAATCAGCTAATCTTGCTTCTCTAATGGCTACATTCATTCGGTTTCTGTATAAATTCGTTCCCCAAAAATAGTGCTACCTAAACGTATCATGGTGCTGCCTTGCTCTATAGCCAAGGTATAATCGGCCGACATGCCCATGGATAATTCCTTAAAATAAGCACTTTCTTTAAAAAAAGATTCTTTTAAACCCTTAAACAAGGTACGAAGTTCATAAAATTCTTCGGCTATTTTTTTCTGATTATCGGTATACGTGGCAATGCCCATTAAGCCCACAATGCGTATATTTTTAAGGGATTCAAAGGTATCCGAACGTAAAAGTTCAATGGCTTCAGCAAAATCTAATCCGTATTTAGTATCCTCATCGGCAATATAAATTTGCAATAAACAATCAATAACCCGATTATTTTTCAGGGCTTGCTTATTAATTTCTTCTAATAATTTTAAACTATCCACCGAATGAATTAGGGAAATAAAGGGTGCAATGTATTTCACCTTATTGCTTTGTAAATGCCCTACCAAATGCCATTCTATATCTTTAGGTAAGGCCTCCGCCTTTTGTACCAATTCTTGCACCTGATTTTCGCCAAAAATACGCTGCCCAAAGTCATAAGCCTCTTTTAAAGCTTCAATGGGCTTGGTTTTAGAAACCGCAATCAGACGCACATCAATAGGGTCTAATTCTGCTTTTAGTCTGGTAAGATTAGCTACAATGCTCATTAATCAGTATTTTTGGATAAATAATGGCCAAAGGTACTAAATGAAGCGCTTAATACTACTTTTATGCATCCCGTTTTTTCTGAATGCCTGTGCACTAAGCAGCAGGCCCAAAGATGTATTGGCCCCCGACGAAATGAAAGCGGTATTAACAGATTTACACTTGGCAGATGCCTATTTAGGTACCTTATCGGATACGCTACAAATTAAGGTTCTATCTGGAAAACTTTATAAAAACATATTTACCAAACACCATACTTCGCTCAAAGAATTTGAGGCTAGTTTAGCTTTTTATGCAGGCAAACCTACCGTTCTAGATTCTATGTATAAACAGATTTATGACGATTTGAATAAAGTTAATCGTAAAAACATGCTGCCCGAGGCTGTAAAATAAATGTTTAGATGATTTATCCGCCTAATGCCCTTGAAAAACTAGGTTTTACCGAAATTAAAGAACTGCTTAAAAGGCATTGCATGAGCCCGATGGGCGTGGCTATGGTCGAAAAAATTGCAGTATTGAGTCAATTTGATCAGATTGATAAGTTTTTACGCCAAACACAAGAGTTTAAAAACCTGCTCCAAAACGATAATCCGCTACCTATACACGATGTATTGGATTTAAAAATTCTAGCCGAAAAAATTAAAATTGAAGGCACTTTTTTAACCGAAGAAGAATGTTTTCAGGCGCTAAAATCCTTGCAAACCGTTTTTGCACTCATTGCTTATTTTAACGAACGGGCTAATCAATACCCCACTTTAGAGGCCTTGTTTGAACACTTGCCGGTAGATACAACCTTAGTCGCAAAACTTACTCGAGTACTAGACGATACTGGTAAAATGAAGCCCAATGCTTCTAAATTACTCCAAGAATTAAGCCAAGCCATTGCAAAGGCAGAACAAGAAGCTCGGCGCAAGCTAGATCAAGTTTACAAGCATGCCCAAGGAAATAGTTGGGTAGCCGATGGTAGTTTAACCGTTCGGGAGGGACGCTTGTGCATTCCTATTTTAGCCGAAAACAAGCGTAAATTAAAAGGATTCATTCACGATGAATCAGCTTCTGGCCAAACCGTTTATATAGAACCCGAAGAGGTTTTTTACCTCAATAACCAATTACGCGATTTAGAATTTGATAAGCGGAGGGAGGTTATTCGCATTCTCACCGAACTTACTACCGAATTAAGACCCTCCACAGCCTTGCTCATTTCTTACCATGGTTTTCTCACTAAAGTTGATTTTGTGCGGGCAAAAGCTCTCTTTGCAATTGAGTTAGATGCCCACATACCCGAATTAGTGGATGAACCTAGTACGTATTTACTAGAAGCCAAGCATCCACTGTTAAGCCTTAATTTTAAAGAAACGGGCCAAGTAGTGGTTCCATTGAATGCTAAAATAGATTCAAAACAACGTATTTTGGTAGTTTCTGGGCCCAATGCAGGTGGTAAATCGGTATGTATGAAAACCATTGGTTTATTGCAATTCATGCTGCAAGCCGGCCTACTTATTCCGGCTAACCCCAATTCTAAACTTGGCATTTACAAGCAAGTATTTGCCGATATAGGCGATGATCAATCTATAGAAAGTGATTTGAGTACTTACAGTGCCCATTTAACCAAAATGAATTATTTCGCTCGTCATGCCACGTCGCAAACCTTAATACTTATCGACGAATTTGGTACCGGAACTGATCCGCAAATGGGAGGCCCCATGGCCGAAGCGGTGTTAGAATCTTTAAATCAGAAACAAGTAAAAGGTGTAATTACCACCCATTACTCCAATTTAAAGTTATTTGCCAATGCTACCGAAGGTTTAGAAAATGCCTCCATGTTGTTCGATACCAAGCTGTTAAAACCATTATATATTCTCGAAATTGGCAAACCAGGTAGTTCCTATGCATTTGAAATTGCTCAAAAAATAGGCTTATCTCCTCAAATTTTAGAAGCAGCTCGTAAAAAAGTGGGCCACCAACAAAAACGGGTAGATACTTTATTAGTGGATTTAGAACGCGATAAAACCCTGTTGATGAAAAAGCAACAGACCTTTAATCAGCAAGAACAACAACTTAAAAAGCTTTTAGAAGAAAACCAAACGCTACAAAGCACCTTATACGAGCAAAAAAAGCAGGCGCTTAAAACAGTCAAACAAGAAGCACAACAAATTATATTAGGCGCTAACAAATTGGTAGAGCAAACCATAGCACAAATTAAACAAAGTAAGGCCGAAGCTGAGAAAACAAAAACCTTGCGCCAACAATTAAAAGTAGCGGAAGAAGCCACTCATACCACAAAAGAAGCTCCCAAACAAGTCTTACCGGCAGCGCAGGTAAAAACCGGCGACTGGGTAAAATTGGCTGAATCGGATGCCTTGGCACAGGTATTAGAAGTTGGAAAAGACACGCTAGTATTAGCCCTTGGCGAATTGCGAACCGTTGTAAAGAAGACGCATGTATATGCGGTACCTATAAAAGATCTACCCAAAACAAAACAAAAAAGCAGTTTAAATTATCTAGCAGACCAGGCTAGCTTTTCTCCCGAATTGGATGTACGAGGCCAAAGGGGAGAAGAAGCGCTACATGAAATTGAAAAACTGCTCGATAAAGCCCTGGTAGCGGGTTACCCAAGCCTTAAAATTATACACGGCAAAGGCGATGGTATTTTGCGCAAACTTATTCGCGATTATTTTAAAAAATACAGCCAAATAAGCCGCATGGAAGACGAACACCCCGACCGGGGTGGCGATGGAATAACTTATATTTATTTTTAAAAGTCCACAATATGTGCATGTATTTCGGAGTTATAAAAGAAAATAACTTCGAAACATATGAAAACTTTTAAAAATCTCACGCTACTTAGCTGCCTACTTTTGGGGCTAAGCTTATTTACTTTTTCGTGCAAAGAAGATACGCCCGCTCCTTTAAAAACCCTCGAAGGAAAATTTGTTGGAAATTATAAGGTTACAGGAGACCCAACTGATTATTATCTATCATTTAGTTTTAACGCTGACAAAACCTTTATTGTTTACGAAGAAAGCAATTTGGCTGTTGGTGTAGGATCATGGGTACTAACTGGCGATGTACTTACCGGTGAATTCATTTTTGATTCTAATCCCCTTACCACCTTCACTTTCACCGCTATATTTAATCCCAAAACGGGAGAAATAACTAGTGGTACTTGGGGTATACAGCCTAATGTAACTGGAATAGCAACGTTTACGATGTCTAAACAATAAACGTTATAAATTTTCTAAAAACCTGCCTGGTATTCTTGGGCAGGTTTTTTTATGCAGGTACCATCCCGATACCATTCCTTTTCGTATTTTTAGGGCATAGATAAAATATGATTAACAAAACAGTTTCATCAGCAGAGGTAGCTATTGCCGATATTAAAGACGGCATGACCGTGCTTTTTGGCGGTTTTGGGCTTTGTGGCATTCCCGAAAATTGTATTGCCGCTTTGGTAAAGCAGGGCACTAAAAACTTAACCTGTATTTCTAACAATGCCGGGGTAGACGATTTTGGAATTGGCCTCATGTTGCACCAAAAACAGGTAAAAAAAATGATTTCTTCTTACGTAGGAGAAAATGCGATTTTTGAGCAACAACTCCTCAGTGGCGAATTGGAAGTAGAACTTATTCCGCAAGGCACCCTGGCCACTCGTTGTTTAGCAGCAGGTTATGGCATGCCTGCTATTTTTACACCCGCAGGTGTAGGCACCGAAGTAGCCGAGGGTAAAGAAACCAGAGTATTTAAGGGCAAAGAATATTTATTAGAAATGGCTTTTGAGGCCGATTTCGCTTTGGTAAAAGCCTGGAAAGGCGATACGGCCGGGAATTTAATTTTTAGATCTACGAGCCGCAATTTTAACCCCATTATGGCTATGGCAGGTAAAATAACCATTGCAGAAGTAGAAGAATTGGTAGAACCGGGTGTATTAGATCCCGATCAAATACATACACCAGGTATTTATGTGCACCGTATTTTTCAAGGAAAAAATTACGAGAAGCGCATTGAAAATAGAACAACACGTAGCAAATAAGGTTTATGTTAGATAAAATAGGCATTGCCAAACGCATAGCCCAAGAAATTAAAGATGGTACCTATGTTAATTTAGGTATTGGTATTCCCACTTTAGTAGCAAATTACATTCCAGCAGGTTTTAATGTGGTATTGCAATCAGAAAATGGCTTATTGGGCATGGGCCCTTTTCCTTTTGAAGGAGAAGAAGACCCTGATTTGATTAATGCCGGGAAGCAAACCATTACTACCTTACCCGGTTCGGTAGTATTCGATTCGGCCATGAGTTTTGGCATGATACGGGCTCAAAAAGTAGATTTAACTATTTTAGGTGCTATGGAAGTATCGGAAAATGGAGATATTGCCAACTGGAAAATACCTGGTAAAATGGTAAAAGGGATGGGCGGTGCTATGGATTTAGTAGCATCGGCACAACACATTATTGTGGCCATGCAGCATGTAAACAAAGCCGGAGAGAGTAAATTATTGCCTGCTTGTACGCTGCCTTTAACGGGAGTGAACTGTGTTAAAAAAATAGTAACCGAATTAGCCGTTTTAAGCATATTGCCCAATGGGGGCTTTAAATTAGAAGAACGAGCACCTGGTGTTTCGGTAGAAGAAATAAAAGCTGCTACTGCCGGGAAACTAGTAATTGAAGGAGAAATTCCTGAAATGAGTATTTAGCTACCCAATCGTTTAGGCAATAAATCGGAACGTAATTCCTGCGAAATTGTCTCTGAAACTCGAACTATATCTTCGGCCACGTGGGTGTTATTTGTTATTATTTTGTGGCAAGCAGGTTTATAAGGCAATAAATATTCGTTAAAAGCAGGTAGCACGTGGTTAAACCATTTGTATAAAATACTTTCTTCTGGATAACCCCGTTCGGCTAAATCACGTTTTAAGCGTCTTTGCAATGCAATTTCCTCTTCGGTATCTATAAATATTTTAAGATCTAAAAGTTGGGCAATTTCTTTAAAATGGAGAATAAATAAGCCTTCAACAATAATAATTGGTGCCGATTTTATTTCTAATAATTTAGGAGTAGCCTTGGAATTGTTAAAGGTGTATTCTTTTTTATACACCGTTTCACCATTTAATAAGGCGTTTATATCTTTTAAAAATAGCTCATCATCAATGGTATCGGGTAAATCGAAGTTAAATAGTTTGTTTTCTTCTTCGGTCATTTCACCCACAGGGATGTAATAGTCATCTTGAGAAACCAAACAAACCTCTTCGGAACGAAAATGATTTAAGAAACAATGCAAGAAGAAGGTTTTGCCCGAGCCACTACCACCGGCAATGCCAATTACAAATGGTTTATTGCTCATTATCCGGTATACCGTAGACTAAACTCACTTGAAAACGCTTGTCTGTAGCACCAATTAATTCGGCAGCTGTTCTGGTAAGTACAATAATTACTCCCTTGGTCGATTCGTTTTCGGTAAATTTTCCAACCACCTTGGCAAAGGTGCTTTTTTGGGTCATGGGGTTGGTTATTTTAATAATGGTGCCAATAGGGGCGCTGGGGTGTAATGCCAACATACGACCGGCGTCTAATTCAGCTTCTTCAATCCAGGTAGCTCGGCCTTTTTCTTTTATTTCACGTAAGCCATATTTGGCGGCTGGTAATTTTCTATTTAGCTCTGCACTTTCTGCCATGGGATTTTTGGTAGTAGTGTCTGTTTTAAAGATGGTATTCTCTGAAATTGGCTGCGCCGTATTCGTAGTTAAAACGGGTTCCACACGGCCTTTAATTTTTAATACTTGCCCAACCTTGAGCGAAGTAGTTTTAAGTTTATTGAAGTCTTTGATTTCTTGTACCGATACAGCAAACTTTTTAGCAATGCTAAATAATGTTTCTTTGGGTTTAACTGCATATTCGAGCACGTCATCAGTAGCAATTGGTAAACTGATAGGGTTGCTTGCCGCAACACTAGATAAACTAAAAGGGCGTTGTGTCGGAATTTTAACCAAAGTGCCAATGTTTAGTACTTTGTTTCGGTTATAATCAATAATAGCAGCAGGGTTTACGCCGTATTTCCGACCTAAGGTATAATAGGATTCTTTTGGGGTTCTGCGGTGTAAACTCAATTGTTTGCATTCCAGATTTTCTACGCCAATAGACTCCATACCTGAGGCTAGCGCAGTACCAGACAGTACAA
>Ga0102831_1000288_pt1 | contig 23896 bp, 13 predicted proteins | sample ColrivemetaGS747_FD_84508 | JGI IMG/M metagenome (GOLD analysis project Ga0102831, IMG submission 84508) | Estuarine microbial communities from the Columbia River estuary - Freshwater metaG S.747 | ecosystem: Environmental > Aquatic > Marine > Intertidal zone > Estuary | place: USA: Columbia...
AAAGAAAATATTATATCCAGAGTTATGAATTCACGATGTTGGGATTTTTAATTGACGAGAATGAATTTGAGGTATCACCGGCGATAAGTAGAGTATTAACGATGTATGAAATAGATAAAGAACCTAAAAAACGTTCAAAAAGAAAAGACGATCTTATCAATGAATCTAATGAAATAACTTTTGAATATGACTTGGGTGATTTTGTTAAACAACAAGTGATTTATTATACCGCCAATTTAACGGTGGTGGAATCTATTAATGTTGATAACTATGATGTTTATATAAACGATGATTATTATGGAAATGATATCAATACGATTCAAGTTAATACAAATGATGTATTAAGAATTGATGTTGAAAAATTGGATGATAATATTGTGTCCACAATTAAACTACAGGTTAAGTTAGTTTAATCTTCACCATAGATATCTTTATTTTCCGAACATTTTTCAAGGATAAGTTTTTCTAAAAACCAGTAGATTTTAATCCCCCTTTTTTCACAATACTTTTTTAGTACTTCGTGTGTATCTTTAGAAATTTTCAAGTTTTTGATTTCTTTATCTTTATTTTCCATACTATATTTTTTTCTTCTTTTTTTATAAATAGTTGATAATTAAAAAAGCACTTTGGGATTTTCGTTGATATTTATATAAAAAATAAATAAAAATTAAAAACCTAAAAAGATAATGGCAACATCAACAAACAGTAAAGTATTTGTATCGCCAGGTGTTTATACTTCAGAGGTTGATTTAAGTTATGTAGCTCAGAGCGTTGGTGTAACGACGTTGGGGATGGTAGGTGAAACCTTAAAGGGACCTGCTTTTGAACCAATATTTATTCGCAACTACGATGAATTCAGAACTTATTTTGGAGGAACATCACCTGAAAAATTTGTAAATACACAAATTCCTAAATATGAAGCGGCGTATATCGCGAAATCATATTTACAACAATCAAACCAATTATTCGTAACCAGAGTATTAGGACTATCTGGATATGATGCTGGTCCATCTTGGACTATTACAACTAAAGCAAATGTTGATCCTTCAACAATTGATTTTAATTGTGTTAGTGCTACAACTATTGATTGTGTTGAACAATGTGTTGAAATTGAAACAATTGACTTCTTAATTCCATTTACTGGTTGTAATAATGATATTAATTCAATTATTTTAGACCAAACAGCAATTCCTGCTGAAATATTAATGAAATTAAATAGTCAATATGAACAATTTGATGGTTCAACATCTAGTTTATCTTTTGACTTAAAAAGTCAAATTTTTGATGTTATTAATACACCAAGTAGTGAAGGGGATTCAATTAGTTATTTTGGTGCTATACCTGGAACTATATATTCGGCGATGACTAATTTAGGGTTTACTGCTTCAACAAATGTATATGGTGCGGAGTCAGTTGATGCTTCAGTTATTGATTTTTCATCACCTAAAAATGACCCATGGTATTATTCATTATTTGATAATAATGGGAATGCTAGTTATTCTGGATATTCGTTTTTCTCGGTGGTTGATGGATTAACATTAATTCCGGTAACTACAACAACAACTATCCATACAACAACCACAACCACAACAACTAACCCTTGTGCTCCAACAGGAACTACGACTACTACAACAACGACTACATTAAAACCAACAGATTGTTATACAGGGAATTTAATGGGTACTATATTCGTTTATTCTGGTATGGCTTATACTAATTATGATGATTTAGTTATCGCAACATTAAGATCTAGAGGTAATAACGTTGATGGTTCGGGTGCGATTTATGAAGTATCTGGATTAACAGATGTATCAATGGTATGTACTGGACAATATTCAGGTGTGTATAAAAACCCATTTGCTAAATTCGCTTTGAATGTTAAAAATATTGATGGAACTAATTTCACTTTTGAATCATCATTCATGAATTCAGACACTCAATATATTTCAAAAGTATTTGGAACAACAAATTTCGGTAAAGATAAAAAATCTGTTCCATTATTTGTTGAAGAAAATTATCCTGCTTTATTAAATTATGCTTATAAAAAAGGATATATCCGTGGATTAAATTGTGAATTAACAGCTTTACCTGAAGCAAGGGATTTAGATTCATCTTCAATTGGTTGGTATCTTGAACAATATCAAACACCATCATCACCATGGGTGGTATCTGAACTACGTGGTAGTAAAGTTTTTGAATTATTTAGATTCACAACTATTTCAGATGGTGAAGGAGCTAACACTGAAGTTAAGGTTTCAATCACAAACATTTCATTTGGTAATGGTTCATTTGATGTATTGGTACGTGATTTCTTTGATACAGATGAAAATCCAGTTGTTTTAGAGAAATTCACAAATTGTAATATGAATCCAAGTGATAATGGTTATATTGCTAAAAAAATCGGTACTACTGATGGTGAATATCAATTAAACTCTAAACTTATCATGATTGAGGTTAATGAAAACGCACCAATTGATGCTTTACCTTGTGGTTTTGAAGGATATGAAAATAGACAATATGCTGAAGCTAAACCTTCATTCCCAATTTATAAGACTAAATATGATTTCCCTGGTGAAGAAATATTTAACCCTCCTTTTGGGTTTACAACTGGTGGTGATAACAAAACTATTAGTAATGGTGATAATGTTAAACGTACTTATTTAGGTATTTCTGACAAAATAGGTGTGGATATTAGTATGTTTACTTATAAAGGAAAACAATCACCATTATCACCTTGTGATACAACTGGTGATGCTTGGTTATATAAAACAAAAGGATTCCATATGGATATCAACGCAGCATCAATAACAATTCCTAATGGTTATACAACTAGTGGTGAAAGTGCTTATTACGTTGGTAATGCTGAGTTTACTTCTGATCCAACAGATGAATCAAACCCTTATTATAGATTATTTGCTCGTAAATTTACTTTACTTGTAGCTGGTGGTTTTGATGGTTGGGATATCTACAGAGAACGTAGAACTAACGAAGATAAATATAAAATTGGTAGATCTGGTTTCTTAAAAGGATTTAACCCAACTTGTTCGGTTAAATACCCTAACGCGACTGGATGGGGTGCGTTCAAACAAATCACTGTTGGTGATAATACTCAAGATTGGGGTAATTCAGATTATTACGCATACTTGTTAGGTTATAAAACTTTTGCTAATCCTGAAGCAGTAAACATCAACGTATTTGTATCACCAGGTATTGATTATAAATACAATTCTGATTTGGTTGAAGAAGTGGTAGATATGATTGAAAATGATCGTGCGGATTCAATTTATATTACAACAACACCAGATTATAATATGTTAACACCTAATGCTGGAACATCTGAATTAATTTACCCTCAAGAAGCGGTTGATGAACTAGAAAATATTGGTCTTGATTCAAATTATACTTCAACTTATTATCCGTGGGTATTGACAAAAGATACTGATAACAATACACAACTTTATTTACCACCAACAGCTGAAGTTGTTAGAAATATTGCTTTAACTGATAATATTTCATTCCCTTGGTTTGCTGCGGCAGGTTATACTAGAGGTATTGTTAATTCAATTAAAGCTCGTAAAAAGTTAACTCAAGAAGATCGTGATGTATTGTACAATGGTAGAATAAACCCAATTGCTACATTCTCAGATGTTGGTACTGTGATTTGGGGTAATAAAACACTTCAAGTTAAAGATTCTGCACTAAACAGAATGAACGTTAGAAGATTGTTATTACAAGCTCGTAAATTGATTTCTGCGGTGTCTGTAAGGCTTTTATTCGAACAAAACGATGACAAGGTTAGACAAGACTTTTTGAATGCGGTAAATCCAATTTTAGACTCAATTAGACGTGATCGTGGATTATACGATTTCAGAGTTGAGGTATCGTCTGATTCTGCTGATTTGGATCGTAATCAAATGACTGGGAAGGTGTATATCAAGCCGTCCTCATCGCTTGAATTTATCGATATAACATTCTATATTACTCCATCTGGAGCGTCTTTTGACAACATCTAAAAATAAAAAACATAAAAAAATGGGGGGTGAATTAACCCCCATTTTTTATTTAATAAACTATTTATGAATATGGAGAAGAAAAAAATTATTAAAGTGTTAAGAGAATATAGTGAAAATCATAATTTACAATTATATTCATTAGATTGGGATGATAATATTTTAGGTATGCCCACAACTATTAAAATGGATAAAAAAGTTGTTGGTAGTAAAGGTAAAGAAAAATGGCAACCTATTGATGTGTCAACTGAAGAATTTGCTATAATTAGATCCAATCCTAACTATAGACCTAGAAATAATGATTTTCAAGAGGCATTTATTGATTTTACATTACCAGATACATTTTTAAACGATACTAAAAAAGCGATTGAAAAAAATCAATTTTCTCCTAGTTTTAACGACTTAAAGAAAACATTAATAAACGCAAACCCCTTTGCCATTATAACAGCTAGAGGTCATAGTCCGAAAATCATTAAACAAGGTGTTAAAATATTTATAGATATTGTTTTAACCGATGAAGAAAAGGTTGAAATGGTTAAAAATATTAAAAAAGTTTTTGAACGTGAAGGTGATTTAGAAAAAATATATAAAACAAAACAACTTAATAGTTTTGAACAATTTATTGATGTTTATTTACGAGTTAAAGGGAGGTATTATCCTGTATCGTCAAAAGAATTTGGTGTTAAAGCTATGTTAGATTCAAGTAAAGGAGCGTCATCCCCAGAGTATAATAAACAATTAGCTTTAAGGGATTTCGTCTATTACATTTATAATCAAGTTAAGAAATATATCGTAGATGGTACGTATAAATCCATCCAAGTTGGTTTTTCCGATGATGATAAGAAAAATGTTGAGGGTATGATTGAATATATTCAAAATGAATTAACCAATGAATTTCCTGAAATTGAATTTACAGTTATTGATACTTCTAGTGGTGGTAAAAATAAAATAAAAATAAGTGGTGAAAAACAAGATGAATCAGAATCATTACTAGAGAATTTTATTTTTAACAGAATTAAAAAACTACTATAAACCTTATTTTAACTACCAAACGTTAATTTTAAGACCATATTAGAGTTTAATCCATATGAATTTATAGCTTTGGATTTATAATCTATTAGAATTGATATTTGTAAAAGTCAAATATTTATCATACTAATCCGATAGGAATTCCCCTATTATAATAATATATTAATAATTAATTATAAAATAAATAATATTATAATATATTATTAAATTGGTTATAGAATGGGTTATATTAATATATACTAGTATATATTAATATAATTATATATATATATAATATAATTATATATTTATTAAGTAGGTAATTAATTTTGATAAGTCAATAGTTTTAACAATTTTTTCATATAATATTTTATTCAACGAAATTAATAAAAATTCATTGATTATTTGACTTTTTTAATTATGTTTTTTGTAAAAAATTAATATATGGATAATCAGCTATTACAGGCAGCTACGGAGAATTTTACATTACCCCACGACGTTGTACCTTTACCGTCTGGAGGTAAATTCTATAAATCAAAAAAGAAATCGGTTAAAATTGGGTTTTTAACTGCTACTGACGAAAATTTATTATTGAATTCAACGAGGAATAATTCTGACAATATCGTTTTAACATTGGTTAGAAATAAGTTGTATGAACATGACTTAAGACCTGAAGAAATGATTGAGGGTGATATTCAAACGATACTATTGTATTTACGAAATACATCATTTGGTCCAGAATATAATTTAGTTCTTAGAGACCCTCAAACTGGTAAATCATTTGATCATACAGAAATTTTAGATGCTATTGACTTCAAAAAAACGGAAGTTCAACCAGATGAAGATGGTTATTTCACAACTATTTTACCTAAATCTGGTTCAACGGTGAAATTAAGATTATTGAGTTATGGTGAAGTTGTTGAGTTAGATAAGTTAGCGGAATCATATCCTCAAGGGAGAATTGTTCCAACGATAACTTGGAAATTAAACAAACAGATTGTATCTATTGATGGTAATGATGATAAAATGGTCATTTCTAAATTCGTTGAATCAATGCCGATTATGGATTCCAAATATATTCGTGAATTCTTAAATAAAAACCAACCTTCGTTAGATTTAACGAGAAGTGTAATAGCCCCATCAGGAGAAAGAGTAGTGTTTAACATTACTTTTGGGGTTGAGTTTTTTCGCCCTTTCTTCTAATTATGCTACGTATCTGTTGGATGAATTTTATTTAATGGCGAAGTTTTTAAGGACTTCATACAATGAATTTTTAACATTACCAACATATATTCGGAAATACTTAATCAATAAAATCATTGACAATAATACGCCGAAGGAATAATAACCCTTCGGCATATTTATTTTATATAAGAAAATTATTATGGCTGACGAGGGAAATATATTTCAAAATAGTATTAATAACGCTAAAGATCAATTAAAAAACATTTTTGATGATTTTGCTAAAAACATAGAAACTAATATTAATATTGATAAAATTATTGGGCAAATAGGTGCTGTTGATGACGCGGCAACTGAAGTTATTAATAAGTTCGGTACTGGTCGTGATAATGTTTTGGCGATTAAACAAGGGTTAACCGATGCGGTTAAAGAAGTTCAAGCATTAGGTGGTGGTTTTGATGATGTTAAAAACATTCAAATAGATATTTCGGATGTATTACACCGAAATTTAATTCTAATGTCGGATTCTTATCAACAATTATATGCTGCGAGTAAAGTCACAGGAATGGACGCATCCACTATTGTTGAAAATTTTAAGGATGCTGGTTTTTCAGTATATCAATCTGGTGATCAACTACAAAAGGTTGTTGACGTGGCTAGAAGTATGGGGGTTAATGTTAAGGAGGTTAGCAGTCAAGTTATTACTAATATTGGGTTGTTAGATAAATATGGTTTTGAAAATGGTGTTCAAGGTTTAGCTAAAATGGCGGCTAACGCGGCGATGATGCGAGTTAATGTATCGTCAATTGAGACTATGTTAGATAGAGCGTTTGAACCTGAAAGTGCGATAACCTTGGCAGCAACATTACAACGATTGGGAGCTCAACAAGCGGATTTATTGAATCCATTAAGATTGATGGACTTGAGTCAAAACAATCCCGAAGAAATGTTAAAGGTCTTGGCTGATGACGTTCAACGATATGTTCAACAAGCTGCGGATGGTCAATTTAAGATTAGTGATTATGGTCGTCGTGTGATTCGTGAATACGCAACAGCTACTGGTGTTAATTATGAAAATTTGGTTAAAATGGCCAAGTCTACCGCTGAAATTCAAGATAAGATGGGTAAAATAACATTCCCCACCAAATTTAATTTATCCGATGAACAACAAAAGATGTTGGCGAATATGGCCGAATTGAAGGGTGGTGAATATAAAATTTCAATGACCGATGAAAAGGGTGAAAAAGTTGAAAAATCAATAACCCAATTAAGTCAAGATGATATTGACCGTTTATCAAAACCTCAAGCACCAAAATCAATGGAAGAATTGGCTGAAGAACAATTAGATACTTTAACAAAAATTAAAATTGCGTCGGAAGCAACTGCTAATAGGACTGGTTATGCGATTGGTGGTATGGGTGATGTTAATAAAGTTATAACAGAATTAAGGGGGGTTGGTACTAGATTAACAAAAGTATTCAACGTTAAAGAATTATCTGTTAAAAATATAAGGGAGGAATTAACAACGGATTTCGGTTTATTGGGTGAAGGTATTAAAAAATTATATAGAGGTGATACTAGTGGTTCATTGGAACAATTCAGTCAAGGTGTTAATAGACTAACTGAATATATGAATAAAGCGATGATTTCAGTTGCTAATGAATCTGAAAAACAATTTAAGGGTACACCAACTGGGAATGTACTTGAAAAAGTTGAATCAACAATTCCAATTAGTCCTAAATTATCAAATATTCAGGTTGAAAATAATGGAACAAATGTTAGTCTAAATGCTGAAGATTTTCTCATTAAAACATTACCTGAAGATGAATTAGTTATGGCTGGTGGGACTAGATTAACTGAAAATAGAAATACAACAATTAACGAAAATAAAAACACATCGGATATTAACTTAAACGTTAATATTACAGCTCCTCAAGGAACAGATAATGAAAAAATTCTAGCGGTTGTTAAAGAAACTTTACGTAATACTGGGGTGGTTCAAGAATTAAGTAAAACAATGGGTCAAGTTAAAACAAATTATAACTTAACCGCTTGAAAAACATAAATAAGCTATTTATTAAATAAAGTAATAGAATGCCAAATAGTACCTTATCCTTTACATCGTCAAGTGATTTTAGAAATAAGTTAATGGGTAAGAATTTGCCTAAATACGTTGTACCAGGGTCGTATACACCACCCAATGGTCCAACAGTGTATGAAGTACCTATTAATAATTATAGTGTTAAAGATTCACCAGATAAAATATCATTTATCCCATCACAAGAATATAGGGATAAGTTAATAGTTAAAAACTTGGCACCATATAATGTACCTGGTGCGTTTTCACCCCCAGGTGGTCCGACTAATTATCCAACAATATTAAGTAATTATAGTGTTAAGGATTCAATATCTTTTGATGATGTTGTATATCATAAATACTTAAATTCATTATATCCACTAAATGGGTTTGGACCTAATGGTGGTTATACTTTCGGTATTACATTTAATGGAGTCCCATATACTTTAACACCAAATCAAGGTGAATATGATGCGACTGATGCTAAATTACCTCAACTAAGTTCAAAGTACTTAAATCAATTTAATATTATAAATAGTTTTAATCCCTATGGGGGTTATACCTATTTGTATAGTGTTGATGTTAAGTTAATGAATCCATTGTATCATATACCTTATCACGACCATTTTGTACCCGCTACATATTCACCTTATCAAATATTTTTCACACCAACACCTACGGGTGTTAGTACTGATTCCTATTTGGCGAAATTGGGTGCTCAAACATTACATCAAACATTTAAGGATCGTATTGATATTGAAATACAAAAAAACACTATTGGTAAATTATCGTTAGCTTCATTACAAGACCCTTTTGATATTAGTTTAATCTTATCTGGTAAACAACCTATTATCGCTAGAAATTGGCGAATAACTGTTCCAGAAAATCCTATCGCTGCGGCGGGGGACTTTGCCACACGTATTGCTGGGGCTTATTGGCCGGTATCTTTTATTCCTGGTGATTATTTTGATGAAAATACAAATAATGGGGTTCAGACTTCACAAACATCTAAAGCGTTGGATGTTGTTAATAATTTAACTGGTGGGTTTTTGGGTCCAATCTTAAATAAGACTAGGAATCCTTCTCAATTATTTTTGGCGAACACTGGTAATGGTCAACAATCTGCGTTGTTTAACAATATTAATTATAACAGATATCAACCATCCTACAATAAGGGATTAATTCAATCGGTAACAGAATCAATTGGTAATGCTATTAACCCAAATAATGGAACGATAAATGGTGGTTATTATGTTGGTAATAAAAATAGTGAACCTTCTACAATAACTTCCCCATCGAATGAAATACCAACCAATTCATATGGTCAACAAGTGCCGATGAATGTATATGGTCCATCCGTTATGGGTAAATTATTTGAGGGTAATGAAGATAAGATTAAGTTTGGCTTTGGTGCTAACCCAATGGGACAAGGTGGTGGTATTGATGGTGAATTTAGTTGGACTTCAACGAAGGGTAAAGATGGTTCTGGGTATAAGGGTAAACCTGGTGGTAATAAGGGTACCTTGGATGGTGATTTTAATCAAATTCAGAGTGTTATTAATCAAAACCAATCAACAAATATTGAGTTTAAACAAAATTCAATATTGGATAATACACAACGTATTGTTGAGTCGGCTGATAATGTTGCGGGAGAAAAGAAATTAAGACACGTAGGTACGGCGATTAATCAAGTTAGTAAAGTTTTTAATGATGGTTATCGTGAACTAACAAAAGGTTCAAGGGTTGTATCATATCAAGATAATACAAATGGTACTGAAGCTGGGATTGAATATTGTCGTGTATTTACAAAAGATACACCATATTATACATATAATGATTTACAAAAGGGTGATGGTATAACAACATCTGGGAGAAGATTTACTAATTCGGTGTTAGATAATACATATAACTTAAACATCGCACCACTTAAAAATCCTGGTTCAACAAATATTGTACAAAATGCTAATGGTGATTTTTATGCTAAAAAGTATATGTTTTCCATTGAGAATTTGGCATGGAGGACTTCATCAAGACCGGGTTATACATATGATGAACTACCTGTTTGTGAAAAAGGTCCTAATGGTGGTAGAGTGATGTGGTTTCCCCCATATAATCTTAAATTTTCGGATTCAAGTAATGCGGAATTTCCGGGTACTTCGTTTATTGGTAGACCTGAACCGATATATACATATAAGAATACATCAAGAAGTGGTTCATTGAGTTGGACTATTATTGTTGATTCACCATCGGTTATGAATAGAATTGTGGATGAACAATTGAAGGGTATTGATGAGAAGAAGAAGGATTCAATTTTGAATTCATTTTTCGCGGGGTGTACAAAATTTGATATATATGAATTGGCGAAGAAATATACTAATTTTTCGGTTAATGAATTATATGATATACAAGAAATATTAAATAATCCTAGATTAACTAGTCAGGAACGAGTTGGTGTTATTAAGAATATACCTAAAGACAATACTGGTCAATCATCATCGGATGATGGTACTAATAAACAGAGTGGTACACCGGTTGCTCCGGTTGATTTTAGTATGTTTGATAACCAATATTTTTATTTTGAGAATGATTATCCAGATCCAAAAACATTATCAACAACTTCATCAACGTCATTTGAAAATTTGATTAGTTCGTATATATCTGACGCTAATCAAACAAAATATGTAAATAAAGCCAATAGTGTTAAATTTGTTGATGAATCTAATAAAAATGTTAAATCATTTTTTGATAATTATATTATTCCATCTTATGATAGATTAATTAAGGGTGAAGTTAATTTAATTTCACAATTATTTAAGGCTATGGAACAAAATAATACGGTGACCATTACCTTGACTGGTTCAGCATCAGCAGTTGCTGAAAAAGACTATAATATTAATTTATCAACTAGAAGAATTGATTCGGTTAAAAAATTCTTAAATAATTATCAAGTTGGTGGGAAGACACTTAAGGAATTTATTGATAATAAAAAAATAACTATTATTGAAACACCTGAAGGTGAAGGTGCTACGGTTCTTGCTAATGATAATACTGGTGATAATAATACCGTTATCTGTACTAAAGATATTCAAATTTATTACAATGGTAAAATATATGACAGAACTACTATACCAAACAACGCGGTACGTTCATTAGTTAATATTGCGGATGTTTATTCTGTTGATGCGATGGCGTGTAGAAGGGTTAGATTAGAAGTTAAAGCTGTTGCTCCAGCAACACCTCAAGTACCTGAACCAGAACCAATTGAACAGTTAACTACAACTATTAATCCAAAACCTGAACCAACAATTGATGTTCAGAAAAAGATTAAGGATGGGATAAGTAAAAAGATTATTCGTAAAATGTTATCGGAGTGCGATTATTTTGAAATGATTAAAAGTAGTGATCCGATGATATATAATTCATTATCACAAAAAATAAAATATTTCAATCCAGCATTTCACTCAATGACACCTGAAGGGTTAAATGCTAGGGTGACCTTTTTGAATCAATGTTTAAGACCTGGTGAAACAATTCCAACGGTGGATGAAAAAGGTAATATTATTAAAAAAGATGCGATAAACACTTCATTCGGAGCACCCCCAATTTTGGTGTTAAGGATAGGTGATTATTTCCATACTAAAATAGTACCTGACACACTATCATTTACTTATGAACCATTGAATTATGATTTAAATCCTGAAGGTATTGGTGTTCAACCTATGCTTGTAAACGTTCAGTTAGGATTCAAAATTATTGGGGGTATGGGATTACAAGGTCCGATTGATGAACTACAAAATGCGTTATCGTTTAATTATTATGCTAATACTGAAATATATGACGAACGAGCAACACCTACTGAAGATACTAGTAAATTAGATAAGATGTTGGTTGATAATTTATTGGCTCAATCAAACAATGGTAAACCTATTAATACATCACAAGTTGTGAATAATGGGGGTAATACCATTGGTGAAATTAAAACTACAATTCCAGTCACAGGGGGTGAACAAGGTCAAATTAGTTATCAAACCATAATGGATAAACAATTAGATAATGTTAAGTTATATATAACAACGATATCGGATCAATTGGAGAAAATGAACAAAATCTATAATTATGGGTTTTTACAATTGGTATCATATAAAACTCGTGATTATGTTAATGGTAGTGTTGGGGATGTTCAATCTGTTATATATGGTAAACCAAATCAATTAACTAGTGGTTTAATTGATAAGTTGTTTGAATACGTAATAAATGACACTAATATTGTTGAGGGGAATTCGGTGAATCCGATAAATTCGTATTTTATTAAAAAAGGGTTTAAACCTAAGACTGATAATGTTATTGAAATGATTCAACAGAATTTGGTGTCATATATAAAAAATATGAAATCTACTTTTTCAAATGAATATACTAATATTATACAAACTATTATATTAGAAGAACAAAACTTAATACAAAATATTAACAAGTTGAATTTTGTGAAAAATGGTTATGATGGTAAAATTATTGATGGGTTAACACCTAAAGCGTATTTTACGTCTGGAACAACACAAGTTAGTACCTTGAGTAATATTCCACCGATTCCATTAAATACTAAAGACGAATTGTTATTAGACTTGAATAAAATGGGTACTACATTAAAAGATTTCAATACTGAATTGAAAACAAGTAAACTTTTAAGTAATGAAGAAGACTTTAATGAAAATTCAGTTGTGTTTAGACCGATAACAAAAAATATTGGGGATTATGATGGTGCTACAGGTATTGAAGAAGAAAAAATTGAACATGCTAAAATACGTTTTTATATGTTATTTTCATCTATATTCCTTGATAGTTCAAAGTTGGATTCTTTTAAGAATGAAATAATTAAAGGACCTTTGACAACAGTTAAAAATAAGGATAAGGTTAAAAAAACAATGGATGATATTTGTAATGACTTGGTAAAAAATTATAAAAAAGAATATGATGCCGAACAAAACATTTTTACAACATATAAACAATCTAAAACGTATAAAGATTATACGGATGGTATTGAATCCAAAATGTATCCAAAAGGTAAAACACGTATATTTGATTTTACCACAGTATCAACAGATGATGTAGTTAGGTCTTTAGTTGAAATCGGATTACGTATGTTATATTCAACAACGCCGATTAGTGAACCGAAAAGTATATTCAACGATAAAACAAAATTAAATTAAAAAATATGGGAAAACAATATTATAATAGATATAGTGATTTTAATATTAACGGTAATCAAACCGTTGTTCCATATATTACATTACCATCAAAAACGAGTGATAAGAATTATATATATAAAGTTGGAAGATCAAGATTAGATAAGGTATCACAACAATATTATGGTACACCTTATTTTGGGTGGTTAATACTATTGGCAAATCCAATTGCTGGGGGACAAGAATGGAATATTTCTGACGGAACAGTCTTGACAATTCCATTTCCTTTAGTAGCTTCTTTACAGGACTATAAAAATACTTTAAACACCCACTTCTTCTATTATGGTAGATAATTCAGAAAATATTTACGTTGATTTTGATTGTGATAACATTACATTGATTGATCCGAATAAAGTGGTGGATAGTCAAGGTAAAGTTAAGGAACGATATGTAAAACAAGAAAACTTGGTTATGTATGCTAACCTTGAGTGTCAAGTTATACCTAGGACTAAATTAGTTGTTGGTGCTACCGGACAGAATCAAGGGGAAGTTATTACTGTTGCTAGCTTAAATTTCCTTAAACCAGGGAATAAAGAAAAGATGGATAACGCGTATACCGATCAAATCACTGGTAAAGGGTCAATTAAAGGTAGAGCGACAAATCAAGAAAAGGTTAATCAAGGTGAAAAATACGTTAGTTCGGAAGGGGTTAAAGGGAAGATAGTTGATAATGGTTTATTAGGTATTACAAGTATTGAATTTTCCGAAGGATTAGACTTTATGCCGGTAATATCAATGGAACTTGTTGATATTCAAGGTAGAAGTATGTTTGAATTGGGAAATTCATCACCATACGCCGCGTTTTTTAATTTACCATATCCTCTATTTCATTTGACAATTAAAGGGTACTATGGTAAAGCAATAAAAATACCATTATTATTACAAAACTTTTCATCAAGATACGACACTGGTGATGGGAATTTCAAAATTTCATTGAAGTTTTACACTTATAAATATACGATGTTGAGTGAGGTGAACATCGGTCATATGATGGCTGTTCCCCATATGTATAAATCTAGACTTAAAATTACTACAAAAAAAGGTGGACCTAGTCAATTTTCAAATGTTGATGAAGGGTATGTTGAATTGGGGTATGAAAAGGTTAAGGAGTTATATAATGAATATAAATCAAAAGGGTTAATTGAAGAAGATTTTCCCGAATTAACGATAATTCAGTTAAAAGATAAGATTGATAATTTTGTTAAAGTTATTATGGATACATATACCAAACAAAATGCCAATCCATTAAATGATAAAGAATTATTTAGAAATGATTTAACAAATTTTCGTAAATTAATTTATACTGGATTTCCTTCATGGTTTAGGGATAATTTGGATGTTGATAATTTTTTGGTGTTAAAAGATTCTAAAACAAAAGTTTATATCTATAAAAAAGAAATATTGGATTCCGAACAAAAAAAATCTAACGCCAAAAAAGATTTGGATGGGATTATTAAGGAATATAATGAAAAACTACTTAAGAATAATACGTTCGGTAAAGATGGAAAATATAGTATTAGTGGGAAGTCAAAATCGTCATCAATACCTAATTCAATAACCAATCAAATTTTTACAAGAACAATTAGTGATAATGAAATTGATTATGTTTTAACATATCAACAAGTTAAAAAAACTGGAAAAATCCCTTCAGATGAAGAACTAGGGTTATTTAAGAATGAATTAAAAAATCGTAAATTATTAAACTTTACGGATATTACATTAGGTGATGGGCAAAAAATAAATAAAGTTGATTATTTTGTATTTGAGGGGGATAGAACATTCACTAAATATTTGGATGAAATGGTTAAACTTTATAATGATTATTCAACAAAAATTGATAATGATTTAACGGATTCTTTATTAAGTTTAATTCAATCAAAAAACAATGGTTTTGGTTTTGTACCGACCATTCGTAATATTTTAGCGGTTATTTTCGCCAATGGTGAAGCGTTTTTACGATTGATGGACGATGTACATACTAAAGCGTGGGATGTTCGTGATAATGTTAGTAGAAAAAATGCGATATTAACATCCGAATCAGCAACATCTGGTCAAGACAATATTTCTAGTGGTAATGGAACAATCCCAGTTTATCCTTGGCCTGAATACATTATTCAAACGGATGGTGAAGAAGGTCGTGAAAAGTACCAGATTGAATATCCTGGTGATCCGAAATATATCAACTCAACAAAGGCGTATGATTATAGTGCTTGGCCAGAAGTGGAGTTCCTTGAAGAATTTATTAAGGGGTTCACACAACGTACCGAACCGCCACAAAGTCCAACTGAAGGTCAAAACCAATTAACTGGAATAAATAGAATATCTGTTGACGCAATTGAATTTCCGATAAGTAATAGTGTTTATTCTAACAAGGAGGAAGTTAAGTTTTTTTATGAAATTTATGAACGTTTGTTTTTACATTCAAACTACCCTTTATTATCCAGAGTTGGTGAAATCGTTAATCAAACAGATAAGATTGTGGATTTGTTGGCGGATATGGAAAGTAATAACCTACTTAATAGTTTATCTAATGAAAATCCATTTTTAATCAAGAAGTTAAAACAATATGGTATTAACGCCACAAATTTCACACCTTTATTAAGACATATATCAAATGGTGGTATTGGTGAAAGTTGGCAGAATTTTATTCGTGGTATATATAATACATCTTATATTAAGAATATTACATCAAATGCGGAATTTACATTTGTTGATGAAAATATAATTGATTCGTCTTCGGCAAAACCATTGATAACATTAAAAAATGAAGGTGATTTAACAAATTATTTAACAACAAATACAAATGATTTTTCATTGGTTGACTTATACCCATTTACAGATATAAAGTGGGTTAGTGGTAATACCTCCAATGGTAATAAAACAACTGTTAATACACAAACATTCAACACAACAAAAACATTGGTGTTTAACACAACAAATAAAGTTATTTCCAATTTTTTACCCACCGATGATAAATCATCAAAAAAATTATTTACCAATTTTTCAACATTAAACACACAACAACCAAACATTGTTGATAAGATTTCATTGAAAAATTATTATAATAATACAACAAATAGAACACAATTAATAACGGAAGGGAATTTAAGATATGTTAATTATTCTGGTGATGTATTAACAAACCAAACGGTATCAATGTTAAACACCCCATATTTTATTAACGCCATTCAAGATGGTGTTAAGAAATTTAGGGAATATAATGACCATCCATATACCTCCGCGGCATACTTGTTCTTAAATTCATTACCATTATCAACATTAAAAGAAAAATATATTTCATATAATCCAACAGAAAATACTGAACTAGATTATATATTTGCGTCATTCAAAAAATTCGGTGGAGTACATAAAGTACCATACGCCTGGATATTAAAATATGGTTCAATATGGTATAGATATAAAAAATATGTTAATGATAATGTTGATATTTTAGATGATATCTGGGATAACTTTGATTATATCAAAAATTATGACCCAATAACAAATTCAAAAACAAAAAATTATAACTTAACCATAAATGGGGGGGATGTTGATATTATACTTGAAAAAAATACAACAATAGGTACTGACACTTCAACATTGATTAATACAGGATTCTATCCAAAATTAATTAATGACTTTAATGTGTTTTACCAAGGATATGAACTATTCCAAGGTTATACTTCAACGGAAATAAATAAGGGGTTCACTTCAGGTTTAACAATGAACTATATATCCGAAGCAATAGTTAATAAAGGAAAAGGAGTGGATCCAAATGATGTTAATAGGGATATAAGAATTATTCCATGGACAATAAGTGTTAATTCTCAAGATGACTTAAATACTTATATATTCCCATCCGAAGGTTCATTTATTAATCAAACGGAATATGAATGTTTTGATTCGGCAAATAAATTAAAAACCGAAGTATTAAATAATGATTCAATATATAATGGATCGGTTAGGTTATTCTGGACGGCACCAAATTATGGTTATTTTGATAACACAAGAATAACAAGACCAACACCATTACAATATATAAAAACAATAAATCCAACATCATCCAATCAAGAAAATTTTTCCTTAAATGGGTCAAATAGTTATTCGGATATTTCGGAAATATTAACCGTGTTCAATAAAGAAATTTTGGATATGTTTGAGAATGAATTCTTAAATTTCTCAAAATCAATTTATGATTATGATACGGGGATGGTTTTTACACCAAAAGAAAATGAAAAAAGTTTTGTCAACTTCCAAATGTTAATGTTGGATATATTAAAAATTCAAAAGACAACCGGAACAACATCAAATCAATTAATAACATTGATTCAACAAAGACAACTTCAAACATTAAATGGTGTGTTAAATGATTTTATAAATAAAGATGTTTATTTCAAATATGGAAATCCATCCAATTTTAATAAGAAATTGTTTTATACTTTTTCACAACATGAAATAATTGATGGATACCAATGGAGTCCATATACCGTAGCATCACCAAATGCCCTACCATATAATGGGGGGCCAATACCATTATCAACATCACAAACAAACTATCCATTGGAATGGTCAACCCTTAAAACATATGTTGGGTTTTCAGAAATTGATGGATTGAAATATACAAATAATGGTTCATATATTACCGATTTCTTTATTGATAATAACGTTGAATTTAATGTATCAAACATTAAAACATTCGCACCATTAATAAAAATATACGCGACACAAAAATTAAAAGATAATACATTAAATAATCTTAAATTCATTCAATTGATGGAAGATTATTTAACCAAGAATGATTTATTTCAAGATAAAATTATCAATAGTTTAATGATAAAACTTCAAAAGGAACTACCGGATGTTAACGATACACCGATAACAATATCAAGTGAACTAGCATCGGGGGGGTTTATAAAAAGGGATTTATGGGCATCTTTTAAGGCGACCAATGATAAATGGATTGCGGGGTCAGATCTTAAAACAAGGACGTTATTTGAAGATGTTATGTTTATTGATAGAGCAAGTAGGGATATTGGAAATAAAGTGATTGTTGATATATACAAACTTAAAGAAGCGATGTTAATCACAAATGAAGTTAATACCAAACGATCAATGATTGACCTTGTTCATGGAATAATAACATCAAATCATTTTAAGGTGATGTATGTTCCGGCATATGTTAATTTCTATAACGTTCAAACCGTAAGTAAAAACGCAATACCAAGACCTGAAGCAAGTGCCGACTTCGCAAACAATATGTTTGGAACATTCTTAAATGTGGATACACGAGAATCATCAACAAAAATGGTGTGTATGTACGCAGGAAAAGGTAGTGAACAACTTGCCATGGATACCGATTTAACACAACGAAATGATGATTCATTTGAACTTAAATGTGGGAATGTATTATCCGAAGATCAAACAAATAAAAAAGATCACGACAAGTCAAACAAAGTCGCTGGATTTAATATTGATATTGGTCCACAAAATCAATCCATGTTCACAAGTTTTATGGTTAGTCAAGATAATCATGCGTCAACAGCGGAATCACTTCAATTATTAACCGAACTAGCAAATAACTACCACAACGTAAAAGGAGTATCCCAAAGTGTGTCGTTATATAACCTATATAAGGTTAGAAGTTATACATGTACCGTATCCATGATGGGGAACGCGATGATTCAACCTGCCATGTATTTTAACTTAAGACACGTTCCAATGTATAATGGTCCATATATGATAACAAAGGTATCACACTCAATTAAACCAGGAACGTTTGAAACAATATTCGAGGGGATTAGACAACCTGCTGCACAACTACCAACACAAGATGATTTCCTTGCGGTAATAAAAACAAATCTATTACAACATATTATTGATCAAAATAAACAAGATAAAATTGAAGACGAAAAACAAACAAAAGACGAAAAAGGAAATATAATTTCACAAAAGGATAAAACAACAGATAAAATAAATGGTCAAAAAACAATATCAACAACTTGTAAACCAAATAAGTCATATGAAAAATATCCGGTAAATACGGATCCGTCAGAATACTATTCAACTTATAAACAAGCGAAAACATCCATATTAACTAACCTACCAATTGATGATGGGAAATTGAAATACGTGATATTCGCCGCGATGTTCGTTGAATCAAATGATGGTACAAGACTTAAAGCATATGAAAATAATTTCGCAGGAATTGACCTAAACGGATATTGGGGTGTGTCAATACAAACATTGATATTTGAACAATACTTCTGTTTATCTTCAAACAAATTAACACTACCATACGCCGAGTTTAAAGACCTGGATAGTCATGTTCGTTTTTTAATTAATAGATGGAAAAGTAGAATGGGGAATATAACAGTTGATGAAAAATCAATAACACAATTTATCATTCAAAATATTTCATCACAACAACAAAACCCAAATGTTTATTCATCCCTAGACAAAACATCCCTGGAAAATATGGAGAAAAAAGTTAAAGAATCAATAACAATATTCAATTCATCAAATTAATCCACCTAAAAGGTGGATTTTTTTTATTTGTTGGATATTTATATATAAAAAATAAATTATGACTTATTTTAATGAATTTGGCCAAGCAAGACTTGGTTGGAATATTGGAACTCCAAGTAGTGGGGGTGGGTCAACGGTTGACACTGACGCTCAAGCGTTTATAACCGCTGCTTCAATCACCGACTCAACACAACAGTCCGCAATCAATACCTTGGTAACACAATTAAAGACGTATGGTATTTGGACTAAATTAAAAGCGGTTTATCCATTCGTTGGTGGTACAGCTTCACAACACAAATTCAACTTGAAGGATCCACGTGATTTAGATGCGGCGTATAGATTAGTGTTTAATGGAGGTTGGACACATAGCTCAACTGGTGCTCAACCAAATGGAACAACTGGATATGCTGATACTAAATTGATACCATCAGTTAATTACCCAACAGTATCAGGTATATCTATTGGATTTTATTCAAGAACAAATATTGCACAAACATCAAATGATATTGGTATATATACTAGTGACATAAAAGCTTTAGCAATTCAAACAAGATGGACAGATAATAAGATATATTCTCAATGTTATAGAGACCCAAATCCTTACTCGATTATAACTTCAAATACTGATTCTAGTGGACTTTTCACCTTGAGTAGAACTTCAACAACATCTCTAAAACAATTTAGAAATTCATCAGTTATAGGCACATCTACAACTTCTATGGGTGGTTCTATTCCTACAAGTGCTATATGTTTATCAAATAATGGTACCAATGGTTCTTATTCATCAAGAGAACAAGCATTTGCATTTATAGGTAATGGTTTATCAGACGCAGAAACAGCAAACTTCTACACAGCAGTACAAACATTCCAAACAACACTTGGAAGACAAGTATAATAATAAACTAAATTAAAAATATAAAAAAAATGATTGTAAGATTATTAACAGAAGAACAAAAAGACTTATTAGTAGGTCAAACTTATGACGGAGTTCAATACTTCAATCCAACTCAAGATGCTGAAGGAAATTGGTTTATCTCACAAGAAGAAGTAAATGGATGTACTCACGAAAACGGAGCGTTTGAGTGGATACATGAATTACCATTAATTGCTTATAATCCGGTCATCACAGAATTTCCGATTTAATAATTAAAAACAAAAATAGTTAACCCTCCATAATAAAAATGGGGGGTTTTTTATTTATATTGATTTTTTTCATAATATCATATATTTATATATAAAGGGATTATTATGGATACAAAAACTATATTGGAGAATTATCTTGGAAAACCAACAAGATACTCAGAAAAAGACGCAGGAAATGGATTCAAGGAAGTTTGTGATCTAGATACAGGAAGTTGTTATACAATTAGAATGCGTGATGGATTAATTGAACGAGTTGATAATACAATCAACACAAATAAACGAATTCAGGTTGAAACAAATACTGGAGTTAAACAATTATTAAACGGATAATATGGGAATCGATAGAAAAATATTAGAAGAAGTGGCAAGATTCAATTCCATAAATAAGTATGTTATGGAACAAGATGCTCAATTACCCCCACCACCAGCGGAAGATCCAATGGCTGACCCAATGGCGGAACTACCACCAGTTGAACCAACAGCACCAGAGGTAGCACCGACAACACCACCAGCACCACAACCAGTTGATGTTGCTCAAGACCCGGAAGTTGAAAAAGTGGGAGAAGAAGAATCAAAAAAAGAAGAGTTGGAAATAACAGACTTAGTGAAATCACAAAAGAATGTTGAAGAAAAACAAGAAGAATATTTCCAACAATTATTTAGTCATTTAACAGATCTTGAAAATAGATTAGGTGATATGGATAATATCGTTAATAAATTAAATGATTTAGAAGCAAAAATTGAAAAATATAGAGAAAAAACACCAGAAGAAAAACTTCAATTAAGATCATTAGATTCAGGACCTTATAACCAAAAATTATCAGATTTCTTCAACGACAATCAAGATAAGTTTGAACAACAAGGAAAAGATGAATATATCTTAACAAAAGATGAAGTTGAAGATTTTTCACCACATGAAATAAAAAAATCATTCAGAAACTACGAAGAGGAAGATGATGATAATCAAGGGTTTATGAAAATTTAATAAAAGGTGGGATAAATAAAATCCCATTTTTTATTTGACAAAATAATATTTAGACACTATACTTAACTTATAACAATTTAATTTATACACAAAATGGCGACGAACAATGTATTAGATGCTGTATTAAACCAATACGAGCAAGCACAACAAAAAAATTCATCAACTCCTAAATTAAGTCAGGAGGATAGACTAAAGCGTTATTTCGCGGCAGTATTACCAAAAGGTGAAAAACAAGGACAACGAAGATTAAGAATCCTACCAACAGAAGATGGATCTTCACCCTTCAAGGAAGCGTGGTTCCACGAAATCTATATTGATGGAAAAACAACAAAATTCTACGATCCAGACAAAAACGACGGAGAAAGATCACCATTAACAGAAGTATATGATGACTTAAGGGCAACTGGAAAAGAATCTGATAAGAAATTAGCTGATCAATATAGGACAAGAAAATTTTATGTAGTTAAAGTTATTGATAGAGATAACGAACAAGATGGTCCAAAATTCTGGAGATTCAAACATAACTACAAAAATGAAGGTGTATTAGATAAAATCATTCCTTTATTCAGATCAAAAGGTGATATCACAAACCCAGAAAATGGTAGAGATATTATCCTTGAACTAGCAATGGCGAAATCACCAAAAGGAAGTGAATATACTGTTATCCAAACAGTTATGTACGAAGACCCGGCTCCTCTACATGAAGATAAGGAACAAGCAACAACTTGGGCAACTGATACAACAACATGGAGAGATGTATACTCCAAAAAACCAGTTGAATACCTTGAAGCAATCGCAAGAGGTGAAACTCCAAGATGGGATTCAGCTTTAGGTAAAATGGTATACGGTGATTCTACAGAAGGTGAAGTAGTAATGGGTGGAACAAAAACTCAAACAACAACTACATCATACGAAGATCCTCAAGCAAACGCTGACGTTGATGAAGATTTACCATTCTAATCATTAAAAAAAAGACCCTGACAACGGGTAGTGGTTGACTTAATCACTACCCTTTTTTATTATTATATAAAACTATTTATTATGGCATTAAAGAAAAAAGAAATATCATTGGATGCGATAAAATCCAAATATTCTACAAAAACAAAATATAAAGCGGAAGACTATTATTACTGCGGTGAAGCATTCCATGAAGCGTGTGGAATACCCGGTCCTGTAATGGGGGGGATTAACCTCAATTTAGGGTTCAGTAACGCAGGAAAATCGACCGCAATGATTTTGGCGGCAGCTGACGCACAAAGAAAAGGGCATTTACCAGTGTTTATAATCAGTGAAAAGAAATGGTCGTGGAAGCATGCCGTTGAGTTGGGGTTACAAGCACACCAGAATGAAGATGGGGAATGGGATGGTCATTTTATCTTTAACGACTCGTTTGATTATATTGAGCAAGCAACAGATTTTATGAACGATATCCTTGATGCTCAAGAAAAGGGGGATATTCCTTATAACCTACTATTCCTATGGGACTCAATAGGGTCCATCCCCTGCCAGATGACTTTTGAAGGTAAAGGTGGAGGAATGCACAATGCTAAGGTTTTAGCGGATAAAATAGGGATGGGAATCCATTCACGTATTACAAGGTCTAAAAAAGAAGATTTCCCCTATTATAATACATTTGTTGTGATAGCTCAACCGTGGGTCCAACTTCCCGATTCTCCTATGGGTCAACCAGAGATTAAAAGTAAGGGGGGTGAAGCAATATGGTTAG
>Ga0102831_1000317_pt1 | contig 22506 bp, 22 predicted proteins | sample ColrivemetaGS747_FD_84508 | JGI IMG/M metagenome (GOLD analysis project Ga0102831, IMG submission 84508) | Estuarine microbial communities from the Columbia River estuary - Freshwater metaG S.747 | ecosystem: Environmental > Aquatic > Marine > Intertidal zone > Estuary | place: USA: Columbia...
AATTCAACGATCTGGAAGATCTTTGTGCGTAGAAGCTTAAGATCACCTTGTTGAGTTAATAGAATAGTATTCTTGTAATGCTGCCAATTGATTCTGTAGTTTATATCTACAATGCCTTCATTGAGGCTCTTAATCAATTCATTTAAAGCATTAATTGTATAGAGAGTATTAGTCTCTTTTTTCCTATGAACTAGGATTGTATTTTCTGGAATGTTATTAATGTTAGGTTGATCGACGTTATAAGTACAAACGTACTCGTCGTTACTCTTAATATGCAAAACAAAAATCTTATTGTATAAAATAGTATATTCGCTAGATATGTCCTTTATAAAAGAATCCACTTCATTTAGTGGTACGAATGTACAAAATAACTTATTATTCACGTCTCCGGTATTGATAGTTTCTCTATCATAAATATCAAAGGGGCTGTAAAGTGTTGTAGTCTGGTCCATAACTTGTTTTTATTTGTAGGTTTTTGTCTTTAAATACTGTTAATATCTGCTTAATCTCTTCTTTATCCTGCTTATTAACATCTAATAAGAAAGCATCATAAGTATAAAGTACTAATTTTGTCTCCTTATTATTAATAATATAGATGATTTCTTTAAGGATTGCAACGTTGCTGTAAGTTTCCCAATGCTGAATAACATAATTGAACAGTTTCTGTGGGTTCATATTAGGTAAGTCGTCTTTCTTAAACACCTTTCCAGTCTCTTGAACTACGTACTTACCTTTACTGCTGAACGTATTCCAGATCTCTTCAATAAGCTTCTGAGTTAACTGAAAGAATTCAAAGTCTCTGTATTGATCGAAGATATGCCCGTATAGCTGCTTGAATACTAGACTCTTTGCTTCTGCTCGGTCCATTCCGTACTTGGCTGCAAAATCTTCGTAGATATCCCCGGTCGGTGAATCATAACCAACCATCTGTCCAATCAACGTAGGATGGTAGGCTGTCAAGTCAATCTCTAATAAAAAATCGTTTCTCGGTATAAAAACCGATCTAGAACCGTTTTCTTTAGGTAGAGCAGCAAAGTTTAAGCTATTAAACGTATTTGAAGGTCGGCCGGTGGTAGTATTGAGGTTGTATTGAGAGAATGTATAAGAGTTATAGCGGGATAGAAAGGGTCTCTTTAACTCAAAGTATCTTTCAAAGGCACTATTAACCTTCAAACCGTTTCTTTCTATAAACCAGAATACATTCGATAGATCATCGTGATATTCGTTAGGAATATACCGCTTAATTACTGGGACATACTCATCGAATATAATCTCACACTGCTCAAAATGCTTTACTATTGGTATGATTGAGTTTAGATCTTCACTTTCATAGTACCTCTGAGAGTAGAATAGGTGAGTGGGAGTCTGCTTTTTTACTTCCTTATACTCTGATAAATTAAGATCGTAGGTATTTGAACCGAAATACGAATGACTCAATGCTTTTTTGTCCGGAGTATAAATTTTCTTAAAAGTTCTTAGGTATTCTTTGACCTGTAAGGGGTCAAACTGTAATGCTTCCGGATGGAAGTAGTTGACCAGGAAGCCTTTCGGCTGAGTAACGTCCCTGAGATAAAGACATAACGGAGCATAAATGCCCGGATGAATTTCCGGATGAGTATGAATAGGAACTACGAATATTTCCGGTCCTAATTCAAATTGTAACTTATCGAACTGCTCTTGCGTCTCTACTAACCAAAACATAACCTTTCAATAAAGATAGTAGATTGTCTTCGGAAAACCTACTTAGATTGCAAATTCGGTGTAGTTTGTAATATATTGAGATAATCCGTAGACTTTTTCTCTATTTTCAGTTAGAAATACTATCTTGCGGTTGGTCTGCTCTATTTCACTCCTAGAAGCTTTTCCGGTAGTCCAGGGTAAAAAAAATGCAATATAGGAGGGCCAGTTATAGGATTTATCTTTACTTTGTATCAAATTGTATTGCTCTAAGTTTATTTCGATAAAGTTAGCGCTATTAACTCTTTTTACAAAGTATCTCCTAAAAGACGGGTAGGAAGCTACTGGAAGGGTGTAGGTTGGTTCGATTAAACTTGTTGGTGGGTATTCAATTTGATTTTCATTTCTAATATTATCGTAAGATATTTTAGAGATACCGAATCCGTATACTTTAAAAACAGATGTTGGTGATGTTTGAAAGCTTTCCGGTTCAGTAGAGCTTCTACTATTATAATTTTTAATGTATTCTAATTCAAGAATCTGACCGTCAGTTGGTGTTTTTCCTGAGTATACTTCTCCGGAGGCTATTATGTGGTAGTATCCCTGGTATGGCGTTCTAGAATCTTTGTATATCAGTTCTCTCCCGTTAGTATACTGGTCTGGTATTATTTTAGATTTAGGAAAATACATATTAGTTGAAACCGCCTCCTTGTAAAATTATGCTTCGAATCTTATCTCCGCCAGTATTAATTAATGAATCAGTAGATTTCTGTCTTGTTTCAACAAATATATTTGTTAAAGTACCGGAATTTTTTACACCGTACTTTTTATAGGAGCTAGTTATTCTTTCTGCAAATCCTTTAAACCATCTATCTCCGTTCCAGCAAGCGTATACAAAGTTAAAGAGTAATCTTCCATCTGATTCTATAAGTGTTTTTAATTCTTTATCTTTAATATAAGCATTCATTAGTCTTTCATAACGAACTTCTAACATTTTAGCTGCTAGTGTTACTAGTTCTCCTTGCAGTGGATCGGGTGGGATATAATTATATCGCCACTTTTCATCTTTTTGAGCAGCTTCAATTTTTGCCCAGAATGCCTTTCCTTCTGTACTTGTGTTAAGTTCGGGTCCACCTGTTTTTCTATCAATGCCAAACATTGTTTCTCCGCTTTTAGCATACAAAGGTCCTGCGTTGTGGTAGACGGGGTTGTAGTATCCGCCTTCTAGGTATGCAATTACTTGTCTTGTTACTTTTAAGAAATCTTTTGTTTCTTTTGTGACCGGGTCTGCAGGAACGGAGGAGGATTTTGTACCCAAAAAATTAATTCCCGGTCTGTTAACGTTTGCCGACAGTCTTTTTGTTTTAAAATCAGTACCTAAAAAAAAACTTCTCATATCTTATAACTATATTTTAATTAATCTTCTTTTAGTACTGTTAATGTAGATAATTTTGTTATCCACTGTCCGTCATTACTAACTTCATGGCTAACCCCTAATACCATTAAATCAAATTGATCACTGTATGTATACGGTAGTATATCACTAGTAATATCAAAACGTTCAAAAATCTTGATTCCGCTTATACCAGCTAGAGTTAGATTTATCTTGACCGGTATAAAAGTTGTTGAAGTTTGTTTATCTTCTGTAAATTTACCTAATAGTGCTTTGTATAATTCTACTGGGATATTCTCCAGATTACCAGTGGTAGCGTCCTTGTATGTGTAGGTTATTTTATTATCCTTTTCTATTTGGTTGAGAATAATTTTCTTATATGCTTCAACAGTATTATTAAATTGGGTTTCCTGTTGCTTCTCTTTTGTTAGGTCTATGTCTTTTGGTTTAGGAGAATTTTTTATATTTTTCTCTGTATAGAATCTATCTACTAATCCTTTGCTTAACCTGCTAAATGTTGTTGCTTCTTCACCTAATTGGTTTCCATTTGCTTGAGCTCCAATACTAATAGTCGTAGCGATATCTGGTGTAATTGCGCTTTGTGCAGAAAATCCTATTACAAATGATCCTAATCCCTGAGCTTTTATTCTTGTTATTTTTTTAGTTGCTGGGGAATTTAAATTTTTAATTCTTTTTTGGTTAAAGTCTATAATTGTTAATTCATTTTTATCTTCATCTATAATTGCTTGAAAATCGTTAATGCTACCTAATGCTTTTCCGACTACATCACAGACTTCCTGTAGGTAGTTTTTAACACTGATTTTATTTTCAGCGTTATTACTTCCTTTAAGTATTAATCCGGACAGGTATGCTACATTAAGATATATGTAATTTAGATTACCAATGGTTGGGTATATAGAGTAGTCTTTAGGTTCAGCAGCTTTTTCCATAGACTCTTGCAGCTTCTTTATAGCTGTATTTTCAAATTGAGTAAAAGGTTTAAATTTACTTTTTTCATAAATTCCGTCAGTGGTCCCTACGTAGTCGTTGCATAAATAGCATTTTAGTAAATTACAAGATACACTAGTTGAATATGCAAAAAAAGGTTTTTCAGATTCCCAATCAATCTTTACGACTGGGGCATCGTCAGGACCAACTAGATTTATATACTCTGAAGTAAATTTTAAGAGTGTTTGAAATGAAATATAGATCTCAGCGCCGGCGTCACTAAATTGGAGTACGTTAACACCGCCAAAGTCTTTTTCGGTTATCTCCTCTATAAAAGCCGTATACTGTCCCATTTTACCTTAAAAATCTATATTTGGGAATAAGTTCTGTAGTAAGATTGCAAAACGTGAGTCAAATGTTGTGCTATCTTTAAATTGAGACCCTTCAACTTTTACAGGTCTAGCGCCGAGTGGTAGCAGTATTTCACCCTGATCTAACAAAGTTAGTATAACTTCTTTTTGACTTACTTCTGCTCCATTAATTCCTGCTAGAACATCGACGGACCTATCGTCTATATTACCGTCATTTTCTCCTACCTTTACTTTATTAAAGTATTTTACTATACTATCTAGTGAACTTTTGTAATTATTTGCAGCAGCTATTTGATTCTCTTCGTTGGCATCTTTATAGAGCGACTGTAATTCTGATATAGTGTAATTTAATTTATTCGCAATTTCAGTCCATTCAACCTCATCTACTGCAGGTATAACTCGGATACCGTTGGTGGTGCCTTTTGTTACTTCTGCACCTTTGTATATTTCAAACCCTCTTAAAAATAGAGTGTAGTATTCCATAAATCCTTCAATAGCGGTTTTATACTTCTCTTTTATACCTTCTAGTTTGGTTGCAGCATCAGCTTGATCGTTTATCTTTACTATATTTTCTTTGTTTTCTTCTGACCCGTCCTGCTCAATTGCAGGAGCAATAATCGTATCATAGAGTTCATAAATGAAAGCATTTAGTTTTGATGCTTCTTTATTGACTATTATTGCTGCTATCTCCTGGAATCCTTCTTTAGCTTCTACCCTATTAGCTAGATCCTCACTGTTGGTTCCACCAACGTTCATTTTTAAAGACTCTATAATATCTCCTGCCGAAATAAGGTATAATTTAATATCAAAGCTGAGATCATCTCCTAAAGTCCAGGAATAGTTAGCAACTCTAGCAACCATACCGTCGTAGTTGCCAGACATATTTTTTTTATTGTTTGATATCTGCTGTGCGACGTCAGTAGGTATTAGGTCTTGTTCACTCTTGAATAGCATATTCGGTACTGAGTATGTTCCGGTCTGTGTGAATTTTTCTTTATTACTGTACCATAAAGTATTTCCCCACTCTAAGACCATCGTGTACCCTAATCTCAAGTAAACTGCTTCTAGAGCTTCGAATTGAGAGCGGGTATAGCATTTCATAGTAACGGTAGCCTGTTTTAGGGATCCGTTGTTTTTATAATCACAAGTAATACCGGTTATACCTGGAGGTGGTTTTAATCCCTGCTCTGGGCCTGATAGGAATCCGTAGGTGTTGTTTAATCCGTATCCAATTCCTCCTTTTATAGGGTCTAGGCTAATACTGTTAGACCCTGTAGTAAAACTAGAAATTCCTCCCCATAGTACTAATTTTCTTGCTAAAGTAGTTCCTTGAACTAAGTCTTGAGAGATTCCAAGTTTATTACTCAATTCGATAGCTCTTGATGGCTCTATCTTAACTCCTGATGATAATCTAACCCAAGCAGTATTTGAATTGAATACGCTCAGATCTTGGGGTGTTTTTTGTAATAGTGCCAGTCTTTTTTGCCTAATTTCGATTTGCTTATCAACGAAAGAATCAAAAGGCAAGCCTAATATCTTAACCATTATTCATATTATTAAAACTATTCAAAATTGTATCTACAGGGAATGGGATGCGGAGCTGTGTTCCTAGGACTGGGTACAGTAGGTTGTATGTTTGGGTTGGATTAGCTGCAGAGATAATCCAGTACATTGAGGAATCTCCGTAGTACTCATATGCTAGATTATCTAATCTATCACCGTCTGTTGTGATTACGTAGATATCATCTTCACTATAAGGTATCTCAGGGTACCTGGTTACTCCTTGGTATGTAATCCCAGTAGAGGTTTTATATAGTTTAATATCTTCGTATCGGTTCATATTAAGAGAATGATGAGTTAAATCCCGGGATTGTAACTTCAGGGGTAGTTCCTACGAGGGTGTTTTCACCTCCGGCAAAGTTAGTTTGTCCGTCTATGGTTGAAATGACTTTAGTTGGGTCTTCAGATCGAACTGATGTAAAGATAGATAGGTTTGATGCTGTTGTATCGTCAAAGCCACCTGGGTCTGTTGTTATCCTATCCTTTGTTGTTCTAGTTACGTATGATTTAGTTTTATCTGTATATTTTCCGGTTGTTTCATCTTTACCTGATAGGAAAACGTTTTCAACCGTAGCTTGGGGGGTGATGAAGGCTGTTTGAGCAGTAGTACCTAATTGCGGAGCAAAATCGTGAATTGCAGTAAATGAAACACTTACATCAAAATACTTAGGTGTTTCTAGCATACCGTAATCCTGTCCGTCCTCTGGTGAACTCAGTGCGATTTCCCATGCTGATTCTTCTGGGATGGTGTATGTTAATGATGAAATAAATCCCGGTACAATATAGAGGTAATCTCCTATCGTTAATCTAATTAAATTTCCCTTCATGTATCCACCTCTGTAATCAGGAGCTAGTGAAGCTGCAAGAAGGTTTAATTTTTGGTATATAGATCTCATTTCTGCTCTAGATTGGGGATGTACCTTAAAAGAAAAGGATATATCCCTAGAAAAGCCACTATAATTGTAAAATTTATCTCCTCTACCTACGTATTGCACAGGAGTCCAGTCTGATTTAAAGTTATCAGAGATGCTTCCAAGGAATGCTCTAAAATGCAAAAACGTACTATGTGACGGTTTTGCGTTATCTATAATTTCAAATCTAAACTTTACTAAGTCTCTAGTTAGTACAACTGAGTCTGCGACAACATCACTATAATATGGTGGAAGTATGTTAATTCTATCAAGGGCGTCGTTGGTGTAGAACGTTAGTTTGCTTCTATCGCGATTTCTTTTTCCTGGGTTTCCTAAACCAATTCTCTGCTCTCTATTGATTGTTGGAGATTTGTAATCAAAGTATATTAATCCTTGGAAATCCTGTTTTTGTTGTTCATCATTTTGAGTATAAGTCTGTCTTATCTCTTTTCTAAAATCTGAGATATTAGTCAGGCTGGTAGAACCTAAAGACCCGATTGGTGTTCTTGATACTAGTTGACGTTGTTTTAATGTAAAAACTCCTAACTTTGTTGTTTTAGTAGGATTAGTATCCGGAAATGTTGCTTTTGTATAATAAACGCTAGGGTCAAAATTAAACCCGGAGTTGTTTCCGTTAATCTGATTGTTTAAAAAATTACCTACTGCTGTATCTTTGTCTGTAGCGTATTTTAGCTCAACTGCTTTAGTAGATACTCCTAAATAATTGTTGTAATCTAAAGGTTTTGCTTTATAGCCCAATCTTCCTACATACCGAGCTTCTTCTAGAACTCCAGCTAACTTATACTGTCTACTACTCCCGTAAACCCTGTTATCAGCAAAAGGAATAGTTGTTCTTCCATTTCTTAGTTTAGCGTTAGGTCCTCCCTTATATGACATTACTACGTTAGGGTCAAACCCGATAGTGGGGGAAGGGGTAAGTCCTAGTTTAAAACCTTCAGCTACACCGGTGATTGCATCGTCAGGATTTTCAAAACCTGCAATTTTAGATTTATATAGAAGAGTTAATCTGTTTGTATTTTCTTCCTGATGCTTGGTTCTGTAGATATAATCGTACTTGGTTGTATTATCAGTGATAGGGAATAAACCCTGCTTTTCAATGTGTAATCCGGTCCCTGATGCTCCTACCTGGGCTAAGGTCATTAAAGGATTATATAGTCCGGATATAGGAGTTGCTCGGTTAGGTCTCCCGGGTACTATTGGATTTTGTAAAGAAAGTAATTGCTGTTTTGCAACAAATAAACCTCCTTCTCTAGAAACTAAAAATTTTGTTACTCTTTTAAGGTCATCTACTCTATCATTTAAAGCATTTTTAGGATCTCTAAGTAAAAAATCGGGAAATGTAGAGATAGGGTCCGAATCTACTTTCGGAAGAGGTGTTGTAACGTAAGGCTGCTTGCTACTACCCCCACCTGGTCTGTCGTTACCAAATTTTAAGCTTCGGGAGTTGTATTTAAAGTTAGCAGGGTCTGCTAGTAGTTCTTTTAAAGCCATTCTTTTATGTTAAATTATAAAGTAGGAAGGTACACACCTGTATTCAAGTGCATACTCATCCCTACTCGGTTAAGGACGCTTTGGTAAAGGAGTGATTCTACTTGCTGCCTTAGCATCAGCAGGTCTCAAAGACTCATCATAAGTTCCTTTTTCGTAGCTGTCGTTTACGCCAGGTACGTTTGGGTCCCGGTTAGCTGTTACAGGTACTAATCCAGTCAATGAAAGAGGCGAGCTAGGAGCAGTTTCCAATCTTTTTCGTAGGGTGGTTGTCATAATTGTATATTAGTTATGTTTACTGTTATAAATATTGAAGTTATAGAAAATTAACCTGGTACTTAAAGGTACTGGTTATACTGATGCACTAAAGTCTACTCCAGATCCAAATCCACCGCGTCTTTTGCTTATACTATAATCCTGTATAGCTTCTGCATTTCCGACTGCGGCACTATTCATAAATAGACTAATCCGTGTACTTGAAGGAGCGATTGCAATTTGTTGACCTCCTGAATTAGCTTTTAGTGAGCTTTCAGGACCGCTATATAGATCATTTGCTTTACTTACATTGATAGGGTTAGTAGTTGCGATAATATTATCTTTGTCATTTAATCTAAATGCTCCTTCGGAAGTTATTAAGGTTCTTTTTCCGTATCCTCCTTCTGAGAAAAGATCATCTGCCATCACAGCAGCTGTAATAGCGGCTGCTATAACACCGCCTATCGCTAAACCGGCTAATCCGCCAGTTAAAAAAGATGCGGGAGAGGACATAGCTGCTCCGTATGCTTTTCCGATTGCAATACCGAGTGATGCAGCTCTCAATGATTTAAATACTGTTCCTAACGCTGCAAAGCTTGTTATAAGTTTTAGGACTACCGATCCTGCTAATAGTGTAAAAATTGTATAAATACCAGTTGTGGAAGTTAAAAACTGCCCGAGAGGGCCTGCTACAAAATCAGCCATAGTTGCAGAGAATCTATCCATTGCTAGTTGTAGTTTCTCTTGAACTGTTAATGTTTCAACTCTATTTCTTAGATCTTCGTCTGAAATGTTTGCGATATCGGCAGCAGTTGCATTTCTATACTGCTCTTTAAGTAGGATGTCAGAGAGTTCAGTCGAAGTCATACCCAGTGCTTTAGCTTGAGCATCTTGTGATAAGGCAGTTTGAGACATAAAATCGCTATAGGTTCCTACCTGAGTGGTGAGTTCGTCCATCAGCTTTGACTGCTGATTAGTTAAAGCGTAGTACCGGGCCTGCTCTAGATTTAACTGTCTTCCTGATAGTACTTCAGCTGCTAATTCATCTTCAATAGATTGTTGGAAGTTTAGAAGACTGCCTGCTGTTTTGTTCACAACCTCCAAGCTCATACCTAAAGCTTTTGCTTTAGCTACACCTTCAGTTAATGCTTTAGTAGATCCTTTAAATTGTGCTAGGGTATAAGAAGAAGCTTTACCAACATCCTCTAATACAGCTCTTTCACTTATGTGTGTTTTGTACTGCTGACTTACTTGATGGGATGTCTGTAGTGCAGTAGTATAGTTTTCTTTTTGGTTTTTACCAAAAGCATCAGATTGGACTGTAAGGCCGGCTGCTGCATTTTCTGATAGTCCAACTGCTTTGTTTAATCTAGCGAAAGTCTCAGCTGTTTCAGCAGAGATTTTTCCAATAGACCCCATTTTTTCTTGAGTAGCTCCAACATAGGCAGCCATTGTCCGGCTGTTGACAGCTAGACTGTCTGAGGCAAGGGCAGTAGCAGAGAAACTTCTATTAATATCTCGTGCTTCTCCTTGGGAGATTGTTAAATTCTTCTGTAGTTGAGCAGTAGATTTATCAGCTTCAAGGAAACCTTTTACTAACATACTGATAGCTCCGCCTATTAAAAATAACGGGTCTGTAAGTTTTTCTTTTAGTATTTTACCGGTTTCTTTAGTAGCTTTACCTAGGTTTTCCATTCTACCTGGAGTTTTACCGGTAGCTGTTTGAATTATTTCCGCTTCATGAGCTATTTTAGCGTAAGCTTTAGCTGCTGATTCACCGAGGATCGGGATTTTTCCGATAAACCCTAGCAGGGCTCCGGCTATACCTAGACTTTTTCTAAGCTCCTTTTCCTGTTTTTCTCTTAACTCTACCTCTTTTCCTAATAAATCAACAGTCTCTTTGATAATTACAAAGTCTGTTTTATGTCCTCGTATAGCTGCTGATGTTGCTTCTGTTATTTGTTTTTGAGCAACTAAAGATCTTAGCCTCAGGCTTAGATTTCCTGTGTTTAGCTCTTTACCGTTTCTATCTAGCAGTAAGTGTTTGTTAGTTGAATAAATACTTTCAGCGTGGAGCTTAACTATCTCTTGGTTCCCTTCTATTTTACTCTTTATACTTTTTAACTCATCACTAGATAATCTATTTATACCGGATTGGTGTAGGTATAGCTTCTGTGCGGAGTTTTGGATATTAACAAAAGATTTAGCAAATAAGTTTGTAGGGGTATTAGTTGCTTTAAGCTCTCCGACGATATCCACTAGTGTTTGATAGATACTACCAAATCCTGAGGCTAGAGATGCTGCTTGATTTTGAGCAGTTTTAATAGCTAAAGTCAGTGTGTTAACTGCAGTGATTGCATCACTAATACCAGTTATATTAAATACCGGAGCAGGCGCGTTAGTTAGAGCTTCGAGCTGCTTACTTAAAGAAGCGATGTCTTTATTTAATTGATCTATAGACTTTGCCATATATTATAAATAGGAAAAGGCATTGATTTTACAATGCCTGTTATCCATACGATAGTTTTTTACCTTTAGCGTAATCCGGTACCTCTACTTGGCCGTTTTTAATTTTCTTAGCCAATTCTTCAGGATTTTCGTTTTGCTTGTTTTGCTTTTCGTAATGCTCCTTTATTTGATGAAATATGTATTTTCTCATATGAATAGGTAATTCATAGACTTCAGTAAAAGAATACCCTCCTTGCCCGTGAAAAACTATTTGGTGTACCTGATCGAATACAAACCTTCTATGTTCAGGCGTCAGGCCAAAAAAAGCTAGCGTTAATGGGTAGTGAGATATCCTCCTCGATATCATTGGCAGTAACTGTAACTGTTAGGTTGATATCCGGCTGAACGGATCTGGTATAATCTCTTAACGCTTTGGAGTCCCGGGCAAGTAGTAAAGTATCTACAAAAGATCTAATTGTTCCTGGCTCTCTTACTCCATCAACTGAGGTTATAATGTATTTTAGACGGGTTGATAATTCTGGAGAAGCATCTTTGTTTAGCTTCTTTAATCCTGTAAGTTCTTGTCTAATCTTTTCATCATCGCCTACTGTTAAGATTTTGAATGTAATATCTGTCTTTGAGTAAGGTAATGTGAATTTAAATTCATTAACGTTAGGAGTAATTAAAGACTCATCAAAAGGTTTATCTTCTAATGTAGTCAAATCAATTACCTGCTTTTCTCCTTTGAAGGTGAATTCATAATCTTTTCCGTAACCTAGGATACGAGCTGCAATCATTACAGCATTCTGATCTCCTGTTACTAGTTGAGTGTAATCAATATCACTTACAATTAAGGATTGTAGTAATTTGTCAATTACAATACCTCTTTGAAGGTAATTTTGATTGGTTAAGATGTCTTCCTCTTTGGCTGTCATGTATTTCATTTCAAGCTTTCCGGAAGCGAGTGGGGAATCTTTAGGGTAAAGTAATCCTTTTGAAGGAAGATCAATAACCTCTGTTGGGAATTTAAATTCTGACATATACTTATTTTTTATAACTGTTCTAATATAAATATATATGAATTAGGTTTAAACGTCCACTAGAACGTAACTTCCTTTATAATTCATAACGTTTGTAGGTGACCAATCAATTTCATCTGGGTTGATACCTACTTGTTTAAATGCTTCTTTTAATCCGGTTAAAAACTCTTTTAATTTATCTGAAAGGTCTATATTTAGTTCTTCATCATATACTAGGAAGTCTTCTGCTTTAGTTCCGTTAATTGAGATTTCCTGACTCTCTTCTTCTGCTAGTTGTTCAGCATCCACCATGTCAATGATCCCAGTTCTTTTATCAGGTAGAATTTCTACGTTTGTGATAGGGATAATGCATGTGAAAGAATGGTTTAACAGTTTCTCAGCGTGTTCTAGCTCATCAACATCTGTGGTAAGCTTCTTTACTGTGCTTCCTTTTTGAAGTGCAATGCCATTATCTCCACCTCCTAACACTGTCCAGCCTTCGTCTTTGAGTTTTGATAACTCTTTTTTTAATCCGGGTGGAAGAATAACTTCGTTTAGTAGCTGTATGAGTTTCATGTAATAAAAAAGCCCTCTCTAATAAATAGGAGGGCTCTTTCTTTAAGGTTAATACTATTTAGAAGTTCAATACACAATAATCCATTCCTAAAGTTAAGGTAATATTTTGTGCTGCTGTATCGTTATCGAAGTTTAAGTCACCAAAAGCAGCATTTTTTACAAAAGCTCCCTTTAATACCCATTCTGACACGATATCACCTACTGGTCCAACTATGTCGATTACGACATCTTTTTTGTAGAAGTCAGAGTAACCATCACGTCCAGTTACAGATTCATGGTGTAGACGTACCCACTCCATTACTGCCTGTGCTCCTGAAGGAGTAATAGGATCGAATAAGGTTAAAGTTACATCGTTCCATCTCAACTTACCTTTGATTTTACGGTAGATGTTGATGTGGTTCATTATAATTTCTCCTTGTTCGAAGCCCAATCCGGTAATTCCCTTAATAATATAAGTTGGAATACCGTCAACGTACATAATAAATCTATTCTGTACTTTGGGTTCAAACGCGGTAAAGAATATTTCGTCTGCTGTTAAAATTGCCATTTTGCTATTTGTTTATAAATATTACGTTAAGATAAAATTATACCGGGAATGTTGCTCCTGTTGGAGTTATGTTGAAGTCTAAGTAGATAAATTCAGCAGTCTTAGTTGGTTGAATATAAATTTGACCAACCATTTGATTTCTGTCGACTACATCTGCAGTATTATTAGATTCATCCATCACTACTTTGAAAGCATAAAGTCCTTGTCTCTGTTGAACTGATTCTAAGAATGGGTTAACTTGAGATAAGAAAGTGTTTCTAGTAGCAACACTATTCTGTTCGAATACTAAGTTGTTAGCTACTTGAGAGATATATGATTTCAAAGAGATTAATAATCTTCTTACGTTTACTCTATCTAAAGCAGATGCTTTAGTCTGCAAAGTCTTTTGTCCGTATACTACTGTACCCTGTCCTGGGAAAGTAGCGATTGGATTAACTTTACCGCTGTATAGAGTGTCTCTATCAGATTGCGCTAACTTTCTTTCCGGTCTAACTACTTGACTTAAACCGCCTCTGTTAATACCTGCAGGAGCGAACCATGGCTCAGCTACTGAATCGTTGAATGAATAAACACCACCGATTACGGTTGAAGCTGGTACCCATACTTGTTTACCGGAGTCTGGGTCAATTACTTGAACCCAAGGCCAGTATGAAGTAGCGTAAGAAGTATTTCTTGAAGCAGCCTGTGTCACTACTGTACCTACTTGTGAGTTGTAAGGAACTAAATCAAGTACGAATAAATTATCTCCTCTGTTTTGAGTGTTTGAGATAATTGAAGTTGCTAAGGAAGTGTGTAGTGAATTAATTATACCAGGAGTTAACAAGATGTTAAATTTGTAGTCGTCACTATTTGATAACAAGTTAATCATGTTGTCGTAGCTACCGCTTGGAATACCTTGCGATTTATTACCATCACTAATTGTATCGTAATACTGTGCACCATTCATTATTCCACCTGTTGCTCCGGTGAAGGAACCTGATCCGTTTAAAGGAATTGAACTAGTATACTCACTCTTAAATGTTCCAGAGTTGTTAAAGTATCCGGGAGTTGGTGAAGTTACAGATTTAACTCTTACATATTTTGAATTTACAGGATAAGATCCAGTAATTTCTAGGTAGTAGCTAGTTCCTGAGCTTGCATAGTTATAAGTCTGGTCACCAATTACTTTTGCTACGTAATTAGGTGTTTCAGGATCTAAAGAAAGGTTAGTCCAAGTCTCTAAGACAGTTGGGGTGGTTGTTGTATCATTTCCTGCTCTTACTAGCAAATCAAATGTTCCTGAGGAAGTATTTGAATTAACAATCTGCCATCTATAGTTTTCTTTTGATCCTGAAGCTAAAGCTCCATTAGCATCTAATGAGCTAGAGCTGTTCATACCGGTACCTTCAGATAAGGTCTCTAGTAATAATGAACCAGAAGTATTTGAACCACTGATAGGAGATGTTGCTGAGCTGAAAGAACCTGATACTACTCTGGCAACTAATAAGCTTTCGCCTCCGTTGTTGAAGTAGTTATAAGCTGCGATTGAGGTAAAGTATGTAAATACACTACTAGCGCTTGTGAAGGTAGTTCCAAAGATATTTTGGTACTGGGAGTAGGATGTAACTACTGTAGGTACTTCTACAGGACCTTTAGCTGTAGGTCCTATAATAGCTGCTCCTACCGTAACTGGTCCTTGTGTAATAAACGATTGATCGTTTTCTCTAGCGAGTACCCCCGGGGATATTAAAGTTTCTGCCATTTTATTTTTGTTAATTTAATAGTTCTAATATAAATAGTAAGGTAGTGTTCAAAAAGCTTGGAGTAAATCCACCTAACTTACTGTAATGTTGAATCAATCTCTGTGTTAAAAGTTATTTTTCCGGTCGATAAAAATCTCTTTACACTAGTTAAATCTTTAATAATTGTTTCGGGTATAATATAACCTCTTAACTTTATATTAAAAGACATTCTTACCAGACGTTCTTCTCCTTGATTTAGAGTTGTATTATCAGTAAATGTATCGATTCTTGCTCTAAATTTAAATTTACTTGGATCACCCCAATATGAATCAGAGGAATAGTTGATTGCTTCTACAATCTTGTTCATCTGCTCGCGGTAGTAAGTCCAAATAATACATTCATAATTTAAGGTTACATAATCAGGGATTACTACTGCTTGAAAGTTGGTTACAGGCTCTCTATTATTTAAAACATCAAAATTACTGTAGGCTACCCCTTTTTGGTATTTTTTACCAGTTACTGCATAATTTAGAGGATTATTAGCATCTAGTTTATTACCCACAGTGTATTCTTTTTCAACTGAGGAGTTTTTAAACATAATAATAGGGCACATAATCTTACTGTTTTTATCCCTGTAGTACCCGTCTTTTTGAACTGCCTTCCATCTTTCGGGATTTCCGTAAATTACCGGTACTGGGATAGTAGTCCCGTTTTGGTATATTTGTGGTTTAATTACATTATTGAAGTAGTATGTGACTGTTTCATCAATGTCCTGAATACCGACGGTGTATGGTTTATCTGTATCTCCTTTTACTGAGATTTCTTTAGCACGGTAAGCTTTTGCAGTTGCTGGATCATTCTGATTAGCGAATACCGGCAAGGGTGTTGCTGCATTATTTGGATTGTCTAGTAACGGAGTTTGTTGAGAGATGGAAATCTCTCTTTGATTTTTTGGTACCGGTTTTCTAATCTTGTCTGCCATTACATTCTTTCTTTGGTTATACCTAGTTTGTCAGCAGGTACTAGGTGAGTTGAACAAGCGATACTAATTGATGAGCCAAATTGATTTAACCCTTCAGAATACGCGTAATCAGGTACTTTTCCTACGAAGTATTGATTCTCAACAACTCCATCTACTTCATAATAATTTTCGTAGTAGAATATGACGTCTCCAACCTCTGGGACAATTGCCACGTCGACGAGGTCCTCTCTAAAGAATGCAATATTTAGCGTTTGGCCAGTATCTGGTCCAAATGCATCGGAAGTCCAGGTTGGATCTAGTCGTTCAATTAAGCAATTAAGAAGGGTTGGTTCGCTAAAGAATTTATTGGTGGCTTCTCCATAAATGTTTGTTTGTGAAGCTCCGAGAGTGAGTTTGTAGTAACCAACCTGCTGAGTTACAATATTAGGTAGTAACTCCCGGTTGATACTATTGATCAACAATACGTCTCTAGATCTTCCAAATAAAGCCATTTATATCTCTTCAATTTTTTGTAATTGTTTGGTACTATATTTAAATTTCTTTAAAGTAGGAATGGTCGCCATTGCTTCTTTTTTAATTAATTCAAAAGTTTCCTGTCCAGGCTTTAATGTAACTACTTTTAATTGAAGTAATCCTCTTGGATTTAAATCTTCTTTATCAGTTTTATTGTTTACGACAGTAACATAACGTAGACCTCTAATCAACTGAGCGATATCAGTAATATTAGTTTCATCGGAAAATTCAACATAAACCAAATTTTTGTACATTGAGTATGTTACTTCGTTTAATAGATCTGTTAATCTCATTATGCTATAAATATTAGTTGTGGAACCATGTTAAGCTCCTTCTGTTTATAATCAGCTTCTAGAGCTCTTCTCTCTAGTAATTTATCTCTTGATGTATCATCTAAGTAAACTCTTAACCTATCTAAAAGCAAGTTCTTTTCAGCAGTAGCTGCAGTAATTAAATCTGCATGATTTAGGGTAACATCTGCGCCGGGTATTGGGATAGTGGTATACTTACCTCTGACATATCCGAGCATCTCTTTTACTAGTGCTAGCGTGTATTCAAAGATCCACTGTCTACCGATTGAGTTGATCTGCAGGTATTTTGGATTAGTATAAGGAACATTAGAAACGTTAGAAACTAACCCTGTTGAATTTGCCATCACCGGATTGTTTCTTTCTGAGTTTTTAATATATTCAAACCGGTATCTTCCACCGGTTTCAGTCGGTACTGGGAAGACTCTTAACCTATTATTTACTAATTCAAAAGAGAAGTTCGATTTTCTAATCTGGTCGTTAAATTCAATAGCTTGAATCTTCTGAAGATCGTAGTTGATTGGCATCAGAAGGAAGTTAATTGCCGGTGAATAGTTTCCCCATCCGAAAGTATCTAACATATTCATCATTCCTGTCCCTGTTCCTGCATAAGGATCAAAGTAACGAACGATGGCCGGAGGCGCTTCATAAAATACTCTTTTAATTTCGATTGTATCACCGGGTGTTAGAGAAGCAGAGGCACTAGCCCATACATTCATATCGTAATTCTGCTGACCGGCGATAGTATCGAAAGAACCTGTATACCAAGTTACTGTTCCTCCTACTCCAGCTTCTTCTCCGTACTGATTAGACATTCTAACAATAGCTCCGAAGTTTGGCTGTACTACTGAGTTGTTTAAGTAAGAGCCTGTGGAGCTTCCTTCCATTGAAAGAAAGTCCTGTCTTACTTTCCAAGCATAGATTTCATTTCCGTAAGTTGTTACTGCTTCTTCAAATGCTGTATAAAAATTTGTAGATTGTAATTCAACATCCACTAAAGGATATCCTAATCTCCTTGCACAGAAATCCGCTACTTTATCAGCATCTGTTTGAAACTGATAATCATAGTCGTAAAAACCGAATGGAGTATCTCCGGGAAAGAAGGATGAGGAACCGGGCCAGATTTGAGCGTTAGCCATATACTAATAAATAGTATAGACTTAAATGTAAGTAGCTACAAAGGTAAAATCGGTACTTGCTACGTTGCTTACAAAAGTAATACTAGACGGATTGCTTATGGTTGCACTCACTGTAGCGCCTGACTGTGAAGGAGCTATACCTAAAAATAAACTTTGATTTAGAGTTTTACCTGTTAAATCAAGAGGGGATACAGTAACTACGCTAGTGTATGGAGGAGTTGCTCCAGTTTTACCTGCACCTGCAAATATTTTTAACAATCCAGCAACGGATACCGCTGATCCGCTCGGAACGTAGTAGCTTGATACTTGACTGGCAGCGGTGGCAAAATCAGAAATACTTGCAGTAGCTGCGTAAGATGCGGATGTTGCTGTACCTGTAACGTTTCCTGTTACACTACCTGATAATGAACCGGTAATTGAAGTAAATCTACCTATAGAACCGGAGACTGTTAATCCTCCTAACCCACCTAAAAGGTTGGTTGATGGATTGTAGTACGGACCGTTTGTTCCGTCAGCTGCTAATTGATAGAAATCACCTAGAGCACCAGTACTGTTTTTAAATACTAAAGTGAAATCGCTGTTAGTTGCTGCATTTGAAGCAATGTAAGCTGTATTTGCAGCCGAAGCGGTTGCAGTCAAGGGGCCAATAACTACTAATGATCCGGAGACTTTAAGGTCGTATGCTACCGAACCGGTTAATGCATCAACAAATTGAGATACATGGACTGCTTGGATGGTTTGCCCGGTTTGAATTTGGGATAAATAATTTACTGCGTTTGCCATTTACTTATAAATATTTCCTAAAACAGGAAAGGCCTTTTTTAAAGGCCCTTCTGTTAATTCATTAATGTAAAATGTTAATTAAGCTTCCTTTACAGGCTCAGGAGTAAACTCTCCAGTTTCGATGCTAATTGATCCGACACCATATTTGTCGCTCAATTCTTTACCCAAAGTTTGTTCTTCGGTCTTTAATTCACTAAGGAAAGTAAGAACTTCTTCTTTACGAGAATCTAAATTAATTTTAGATAATTCGATGTTTCCTAATTCACTTACTACAGCATTGTACTTTTGCTGAATTGCTTGAAGTTGTTCAACTTCTTCTACTGCTAATTTAATTGGTTCCATAACGTTATTTTATATAAATATACTAAAAAAGCATGTAATCTCCTACAAATTTAATTTTTTCGGAAGAATCCATCATTACTTTTAATATTTCATGATTTACTAAATCAGGATGTACCCACCAGTCCTCAAATGTGCTATTTTTATCGGGAGCAATATCGCCAACTACCATAATATATCCTTTACTTTCTAAAAACTTTCTTGATTTTGACCTATAAGACTTAGTTTCGTCGGCGTAGTAATCATGTTCATAGGTAATTACAGCAAATTTATAATCGTCAAAAGGAATTTTTTCTAATACTTGGTAAGTAATGTCGGCAGGCTCACAATCAATCTGAAGATAATCAATTGTATTTTTAGATGTAAGTGCTTTTAGTTCTTCTTTATAGTCAATATTTAAAGCATTTAACATTAAGATAGGACCGTTCCTGTCTGTTTCTAGGAATTTTTCTACTTCTAAAGGATTAATTTCAACCGATATTCCTTTCCAGTTAAATTTCTTTTCTAGTAAGTAGGTATTATTGTTGTAAATTGGATCTGCAGTTCCTATTTCTAAATAAGTTCCTTTTGTTTTTCCATTTAACATAGTTAAAACAAACATATCCTGGTATACTTGAGAGTAGTTTTGCTGTATTTTATCGACTCCTTTAAATTGATGTCTTAAACTACTTTGCAAATCTGAAGTATATGGGGCCTTGAAGTACATTTCTCCTTTGGTTAATTTAAGATTCTTGTAAGTATCGTTAACGTATTGAGTAGACATTTCGTAGTTCTTTAACAACTCACCAAACATTCTCCTAGCATCATCTCTTCCTCCTATGTACCAAATTGTAACTGCTTTCTGGAATAAAATTACATATTTACCTTCGTACCCAATATAAGTACGGGTTGGTATAGCATTATCAGCATAGTATTCGGCTTGACAAATTGCATTATGCGCTTCATGCCACTCTACGTTCAGTTCATAAACCTGACTTAATATCCAGAATGCTTCCGGGCGAGTGGGGCAGAGGTTAATTGCATGATAAAGCAAACTCTTAGTTGAAAATAACCTATACCCTTGTTTTTTAAATCCTAGAGCGGCTTTAATTAATGCTTCATAAGTTAAATTATCATCATTTGATAATTCGGCTGTTCTTAAATAAAAAGAAACTGCTGATGCTATATGGCCTTCTAGGTCATAAGTATAACCCACTTCAAAGTTTTTCTCTGCATTATATGGGTCAAAAATGTATTCTTGGATTTTATTGTTCATTATTTAATAACTCCTCCACGAGGTTTTTAGGTACTGTTAAAGCAAAAGCTGCATTGTCTTGATATCCGTATGTAATAACTAAATCTCCATTTATTTCAGCAGCACCACATGCAAACTCGATTTGGGCTGTCATAAAGTTAAATTCATCTGAGTATTTAATTAAGTTCCAATCTTTATCCCAAAGTAATAATCGATGAAGATAAACTGAATCTTTATTATTTCCTTCATTATACCAAAAAGTACATTCGTGAATAATGCCTAATTTATATTTTCCCCAATTAATTACATTGGAACCGCCTCTCATTTCCTGGTTAGTTGTGATGGTTTGAGGTACCAAAGCAATAGTTTTGCTTGATTCTGTTTTTAAATCAACTTTAACTACCTCTGTTGGATTAGTCCACTTAACAAAGTGGAAGGGCATGTCGTTAATAGGCATCCAATTCTTCTCACAATAAGAAGGTGCGTTGTTTGGAGGTTGGATTCTATACCTTGCTTTTTCTACTACTGAATTCTTAGTAATGGTGATTTCAGATAATTCCATTCTACCTTCTCCGTTGGTAGTTGTATCTCTTCTTACCCCGCAGATAAAGTATTTACCGTCCCACTTAACGATCCGGGCATCCTCTAATCCAATAAATTCCCAAAGAGGAGGTTCATCTAAATCGCTAGTATCTACTTTAAAGTATTCTTTAATAGATAAATCCTTGTTTAAGTAACAAAAGTAGTTTGTTGTCCTTAATGTTTGATCAGATTCTGGGTGGAGGTAAGATAAAGGTCCCCAACGTCCTTGAAATTTTTGTTGAAATTCTGAATGGTACAGGGTGTACCCTACATTTCGAAGTATTAAAAGAGTATCCTTCCCGTCTACAAAAATGGAAGGATTACATAGTCCTGTTCCGTTAGTATATTCAGGTGATATCTTTAATGGAGTAATACTACCTCCTCGTTCTAAAACTAGTTTAGCTAGATTATAAATCATTTATATAAAGATAATAACTTTTATTTAAAAAGCCAAGTTAAACACCAAAACGTTTTCTAAGAGATTCGTAATTTTGTAGTATTTCTGCTCCAGAAAGTCCTCGATTGTAAATTTTTGCATGGCTGATGTGGCCTTGAAAGTTATGTGTACCATCTACAACTGTTCCTCCATATGTTCCTAAGTAGTAGGTACTTGAAGGGATATTGCCTGTTTGTGCCCAGCTCGAAATTTCAACTCCGTTAACATAAGCTTTAGCAGTTGTACCATTATACGTACCGGCGATGTGGGTCCAGGTATTATTAGGTATACTTCCATTCCAGTTATAGAGTCTACTATTGGTTGTTTGATTTGCCCAGTGCATAGCAAAAGTATTACCTCCATCTACTGAATCAATAATACCTAAGTACATACTGTTAGCAGCTGAGATTGCTCCTCCTCTATGTGTTCCGGTTCCTACTGATGCTTTTGTTGGTTTAATCCAAGCCTCGCAGGTAATTTGTGTTGTTGGCTGGTTAGTGAATGAATTTACTATCACATAATCATTTGTACCATCAAAGCTAAAGTAATTGTCTTTTGTACCGTAGATTGGTAAACCAAAGTTTAAATGAGCTACTTGACCTCCGTTTGTTGTATAATTTTCATAAGACCACCCGTAAGCGTTTCCAGTACCTAACCCTGGTTTACCGACCAAAACCCATTCTGGGGCTGCTATATAATCAGAATCTAAGTACCCCGTTGGCATCCCTAAATCATATAAGATTGTTCTTAAATCTGATGTGTATCTATCCGCTCTATGAGATCCTGCTACTACATATGTAGCGTTAGGAAAAACACTTTTAAGTGTGTTAAAATCTGATATAAACAACCCTATTTCAGTTAAATATCCATTTTCAGCTCCTGAGTAGTTATCATAACAATGTCCTCCTAGTCGGAAACCTCTAAAGTATGTTGTAGCTCCATTATCAATCCAAGTTGATGTATCGTTATTATATACCCATAAATGTAAAGCTCTTGAAGCATCGTACAGTTTACCTCCTCCTCTAACATTAAGTCCGGGAGTCATTCCTTGTCTATTAACAGCATCACCTCCATAACTTGATTCAGGATAATCAATAGAGAAAACTGTATAGTAGGTTAAATTACCTACATAAACCCCGTTTACCTGCTGTACTCCTTCTGAGGGTGATAGTATGTTTTTTAACAGTGAATTAGCACTACTAAATAAATCATTACCTAAAGGAGAAATACCTTTTCGATTAAATGCATCTGCGGC
>Ga0102831_1000318_pt1 | contig 22497 bp, 21 predicted proteins | sample ColrivemetaGS747_FD_84508 | JGI IMG/M metagenome (GOLD analysis project Ga0102831, IMG submission 84508) | Estuarine microbial communities from the Columbia River estuary - Freshwater metaG S.747 | ecosystem: Environmental > Aquatic > Marine > Intertidal zone > Estuary | place: USA: Columbia...
ATCTGCGTGCGACACCTGTGCAATTACGCCAGTTCGCGATCATGGGTGCGATCGTGGCGAGAGACGTGCATGGTCGCGAGCGACCCCGCGTGGGACTGCTCAACATCGGCGAAGAAGAAACCAAGGGTCACGATCTCGTGCAGGAAGCCCATGCGCTACTCAAAGATTTTCAACTCAAGGATTCGCAAGGGGCGGACGATCAGGCAACGTTCGAGTACGTCGGCTTCGTCGAGGGCCAGGATATTTTTTCCGGTGACGTCGATGTCGTGGTGACCGACGGCTTCACGGGTAACGTGGCGCTCAAGACCATGGAAGGCGTTGCCGGTCTCATTGGTGATCGATTGAAGCGCGAGTTCACAGCCGACCTGCCGAGCAAACTTGCCGGTTTGGCGGCACGCCCGGTGCTCAAGCGCGTCTCCGGTTCACTCGATCCGCGCCGCTTCAATGGTGCGATCATGGTGGGGCTCAAACATATCGTGGTAAAAAGTCACGGCAGCGCAGATCGTTATGCGATGGCACAGGCGATCGCGATCGCCGCCACCGCGGTTCGCAAGCGACTCGTGCAACATGTTTCACAAGCGCTCGGCTCTGGGGATCACTCGACATGCTGAAGTATTCGCGCATCGTGGGCACCGGCAGTCATCTTCCCGAGAAGGTGCTGACTAACAAAGATCTCGAGCAGATGGTCGAGACCACGGACGAGTGGATTCGCGAGCGCACGGGGATCGGTGAGCGCCGCATCGCCGCCAAAGGCGAAACCACGGTCGATCTGGCGGTGCCGGCTGCGCGCCGAGCGATGCAGGCTGCGGGGGTTGATCCCGATGAGATCGATCTGATCGTCTTCGGTACCACCACTCCGGATCAGGTTTTCCCGAACTGCGGTGCGCTATTGCAGGATCGGCTCGGTATCCGTAACTGCCCTGCGTTTTCCGTCGAGGCCGCCTGTAGCAGCTTCATCTACGCACTCTCTGTCGCCGATAAATTCATCAAGTTGGGTGATGCCAAGTGCGCGCTCGTCATCGGTGCCGAAACGCTTAGTCGCATCGTCGATTGGAGCGATCGCAGCACCGCCATCCTCTTCGGGGACGGTGCCGGTGCCGTGGTGCTCAAGCCTGCTGATGAAGCGGGCATCATTTCCACGCATCTGCATACCGACGGGTTCTACAAGGATTTGCTCTATTGCCCAGTCGGTCCGTCGAAGGGCTTTCATCCCGATGAGCAGGGGCGCATCCCGGCCTACATCCACATGGCCGGTAACGAAGTCTTCAAGATTGCCGTGAAGTCCTTAGGTGCCATCGTCGATGAGACCTTGGCGGCCAATGGGCTCGATAAGTCCGCGATCGATTGGCTGATCCCGCATCAGGCCAACATCCGCATCATTCAGGCGACCGCCAAGAAGCTCGAGATGTCGATGGACAAGGTCATCGTGACGGTGGAGCAGCACGGCAACACGTCGGCCGCTTCGGTGCCCATGGCGCTCGATGCCGGTGTGCGTGATGGTCGCGTCAAGCGCGGCGATTTGATCCTGCTAGAAGCCTTCGGTGGGGGTCTCACCTGGGGCTCGGCGCTTATTCGCTATTAAAAAAAACGCCGCGCTTTTGGCGCGGCGTTTTCTCGCACGAAGCGAATCGACGAGCGATTACTTCGAGATCGAACGCTTGAACATGCGGTCGATCTTCTCGTTGGTCGCATCGCAGCAGGCCTGCGAGGCCTGAGCGGCCGACAGCGCCTGGTTGGCGGTCGACTGAGCACCGTTGGCAGCCGAGGCAGCCGAAGCGGCGGCGCCGTTAGCGGCGTCAGCCGAGCTCTTGGCGGCAGCGACTTGCGTCTGCAGGCTCGAAACTTGGGTCTTCAGGCTGTCGATTTCGGCCTGGAGCGGCTTCAGGTCCGTGCAACCGGCGAGGGTGGCAACGGCGGCGACAGCGACGATCTTAGCGACGATCGGGGTCTTCATAGTGTTCATGTCCTCAATTGAGATTGTTGCTGGTTCGGGTCGTTGGCGAGAGGCCGCCATGTGGTCGACCCCAACGGCAACATTATAGCGGTACGCGAGCGCAAAGGGGACTGCGACCGAGCCCGAATCCTCCGATTAGGGCGAGCCCGCACAAAAGCATTATGTCCATAATGTCGGCCGTGAGTGCGTCATCCCCAACTGTTCTGTTCGTCCCTGTCAGCGGCCCGAGTGGTATGGGTGAGTTCGCGCGGGCGCGCAGCATCGCCGATGCTTTGGTTGCGTATAACCCCGGCATTCGCATCCATTTCCTGCTGCACCGTGCGGCGCCGTACGCGGCCAACTTCCATCATCCATCGACGCTGCTGTCGGCATCACCGACGCTTTGCACGCGAGAGGTCGTTGAGACGATCGAACGCCTGCGACCTGCCGTCGTGGTGTTCGATAACGCAGGTCGCACGCCTCAACTGCGTGCTGCGAAGCGGGTCGGTGCCGCCGTGATCTACGTGAGCTCGCGTTCGAGGCAGCGTTACAAGGCGTTTCGCTTACGCTGGATGCGTTTGATCGACGAGCACTGGATTTCGTATCCCGAGTTGATTGCCGGCGCACCGACGCTGTTCGAGCGCTGGAAATTACGTTGGTTGGCGCGTCCCGAATTGCATTATCTCGACACCGTGCTGGCACCGGCGGATGAATCTGCTGCAGACCATCTGCTCGCCGATTTTGGTGTGCCGGATATCGTGATCGTCCCTGGCGGTGGCAGTCAGTTTCACGATGTCAGCATGACCCCGGCGCGATTTGCCGAGTGGGGCGCTGCTCTGGCCGCAAGAGGTCATCGCGTGGTGTTTGTGGCAGGTCCCTCGTTCACTCTCGACTTACCGCAAACGAGCCACTTCAGAACGGTGCGTAGCGTGCCAGGTGGTGCTTTGCACGCGTTACTCGCGCGCTCAAGGGCCGTGCTCGTCAATGGCGGCGATACCTTGTTGCAGGCGCTCGCCTTGAACAAACCTTGTGTGGCGATCCCGATTGCGGGTGATCAAGCCGAGCGCATCGCACGCTGCGCCGCGCAAGGCGTGCTGCTGTCGCCCAAGCCGGATGAGGTCGTTGCAACCTGCGAGCGTGTGCTCGCCGATACGGCACTCGGGGACAATCTGGCATCGCACCGACACGCACTGGCACTGCACGATGCCCTGCCGAGCATCATCGAGCGGTTGGGGCGTTACCTCGCGCCTCGATGAGTTCGCGATACGCTTGCAGCGTTTCGCGCACCACGTTGTCTAGGTGGTAGGCAGACAAGTCGTGATCCACGCGTGCCGGTCTCTGCGTTGCCAGTGATCGAAGTGCCATGCTCATCGCATTCACATCATCGACGGGTACCAACGTGCCCGGGTAACGCATCAGGATCTCGGAAGGTCCCTGAGTGGTCGTTGCCAGCACTGGCGTACCTGCATCGATCGCTTCGAACAAGACACGTCCGAGCGGTTCGCTACGTGAGGGACTCACGAACAAATCGAAAGCTTGATAGAACACCTTGGCGTCGGGGCGAAAGCCGAGAAAGCGGACTCGCTCGCTCTGGACGAGTTTCTCCAAGCGTTTGCGTTCACGGCCATCACCGATGATCACAAGTTTGGCATCGGGAATGGCGGCCTGCTCGAATGCGCGGATGAGAGTGTCGAAACCCTTCGACTTGGCGAGTCTGCCGACGCCGCCGATCAGAAAATCGTTATCGTCTGCGCCGGCTAGCGCACGCAAGCGACGGCGCTCTTCGGCATCGATCCTCGGCGTAGGAATCAAAGATTCATTGATGTCGAAAACACGACCGCGATAACGCTCGAGATCTTTCTTCTGCCATTGGGCGATGACGATGAGGCCAGCCATCTCGAGAAACTGCGGCCCATTCACCCACATGTGTAAGGTGGCGATGGTGGCGCAGGGCGGTTTCAAGCGCGCGACGAGTCGAGTGCTCTTGCGCAAGTGGGTGTGGATGATTTCGGGTCGATGATCGCGGATGGCTCGTGCGAGCCCCCAGGCGGGAAACCAGCGACTCACCTCGACGACCCGCACGCGTTCATCTAGATGATCACGGATTGAAACGCCGTTCGATGCTCGGTGTTGTCGCTGCAATACGAGAGTCACATCGTGTTCTGCGACGCAGGCATTGCACATTTCCGCCGTGGCTCTTTCGGTGCCGGCGAAGCCGCGCGAGAACAGGGTGTGCATGATGCGCATGGGTGTTCCGTTCATCGGCGTCGATCTCGAAGAATTTCACGTGCTGCATTCGAACCGGGTAACCCCGTGACGCCGCCGCCCGGATGCGCGCCAGAGCCGCAGAGATATAGGCCGCGTACGGGTGTGCGGTAATTACCGTAGCCGAGCGCCGGGCGTGCGGCCCAGAGTTGATCAAGTCCGAGCGAGCCGTGGAAGATATCGCCGCCCGCGAGTGCAAAACGTTGTTCGAGGTCGAGCGGCGAGAGCGCGAGCACTCCCACGATGCTGCGCCGGAAGTTCGGTGCGACGGCATTGACGGTATCGATGATCAAATCGATCGCGGCTTGTTTTTCGGTGGGGTCTTCCCAACTGCGTGGCGCCTCGAGTGTGCCCGGCAGGTTGTAGTCGAAATGCTGGCAGAAGAGACTCGCGACATGCGCGCCACGCGGTGCGAGCGTGTCATCGAGCGTCGAAGGTATCAGCATTTCGACGATCGGCTCGCGCGCGCAACCAGTGAGTCTCGCATCGGCATAAGCACGATCCATGTAATCGAGCGAGGGCGCGATGATGATGCCTGCACCGAGGTGCGTGTCATCACTGCGCGAACGGCGCACTTCGAAACGCGGCAATTCGCCGAGTGCCACGTTCATGCGGAAAGTCGCCGAGGCCGTGCGCCATCGTTCGATGTGCGAGCGAAAATCGTCGGGTAAGTCTTCGGCTTGCAGCAAATTCAGAAAGAGCGGTTTCGGGCCGAGGTTGCCGATGATACGTGGTGCACCGAAGATGCGACCATCAACGAGCTTGATACCGCTGGCCGTCGCGGGGGTATTGCTGCGACCGCTCGTGCGCGTGGTGATGATCTTCGCAACCGGGGCATCGCACTCGATATGCACACCCAGACGACGCGCTTCAGCGGCGAGTGCTTGGGTGATGGCGCCCATGCCGCCGATCGCGTGACCCCAGAGACCACGCTTGCCGTTCACTTCGCCAAAAGCGTGATGCAGTAAGACATAGCCGCTGCCTGGCGTGTACGGGCTCGCATAGTTGCCGACGATCGAATCGAAACCGAACAAGGCTTTGAGCGCAGGCGTCTCGAACCAATGATCGAGAATCTCGCCGGCACTGCGGGTGAAGATTTCGTGTAGCTCGCGTTGCTGCGATAAGGGCAGGGCGCGGAACTGCCGACCAAAGCGCAGCAGTTCCCAAAGATCTCCCGTGCGGCGCAGATCAGTGGGTGGCGTGCGCGTCAGTTGCTCTCGCAGCAGCGTGACAGCGCGATCGAGCATGGCGTGAAAGGCGGGAAGTTTCTCCGCATCGCGCGCGCTGTAGCGACGCACTTCGGCGAGTGTCGCGGTGGCCTCGGGGCCGGCGCTGAAAGAATCTCCATTCGGCAGGGGCAGAAAGTTCTGCATCGGCCGCTCGACGATCTTAAGACCATGCTCGGCGAGTCGAAGATCGCGTATCACCGTGGCCTCGAGCAGGCTGACGGTGTAGCTCGCCGTCGAGTTACGAAAGCCCGGTTCGAACTCTTCGGTCACCGCTGCGCCGCCGACCAAGTGCCGACGCTCGAATACACCGACCCGCAGGCCGGCACGTGCTAGGTAGCAGGCGCAGACGAGGCCGTTGTGACCAGCGCCGATGACGAGCGCATCGAAATCGGCAGCGGGGGGCTTGCGACTGGATGAATTCACAGGTACTGTATGGATCAACAGAGGTAGAGGTGTTCCATGTCAGATCTCACGCCACGACAAACTGAAATCCTCCGTCTAATCCAAAGAGCTATTGCCGAAACCGGCATGCCGCCCACGCGGGCAGAAATCGCGCAAGAGCTCGGGTTCAAGTCCGCTAACGCCGCAGAGGAGCATCTGCGCGCACTCGCCCGCAAAGGGGTGATTGCGCTCGTGCCGGGCACCTCGCGTGGCATCCAACTCAAGGACATCCTGCGCGAGCAGCTCGGCTTGCCACTCATCGGTCGCGTCGCCGCGGGTAAGCCCATTCTCGCAGAAGAGAACATCGAAGCGCGCTTCAACATCGATCCCGACATTTTCTCGCCCCGCCCACACTACCTGCTCAAGGTCACCGGCATGTCCATGAAAGACGCCGGCATCCTCGATGGCGACCTGGTGGCGGTGCACCGCACTCCCGAGGTGCGCAATCGTCAGATCATCGTCGCGCGTCTCGAGAACGAGGTTACGGTCAAGCGCTACAAGCAGGAAGGTCCCACGGTTTGGTTGTTGCCCGAGAACGCCGACTTCGAGCCTATCCGCGTCAACCTGCGTGAAGAACCGCTGATCATCGAAGGGGTGGTCGTGGGTGTGCTGCGCCGCGGTGCCACCGCCGGCAAGGCTACGCCCGCTGGTCTGATGTAACTCGCACTCTCACCGGCTCGTCCGGAGGTTTCCATGTCTGTCTTCGAACTGCTCCCTTCGCCGGGCGCAGCGGATGCGCTTGCGCCAAAGAAATCGAATCGTCATCACAAGGTGACGGTGAAGGCTGCCGTTGCAACGCCGCGCACGAGTCTGCGGCGTTTTCAGTGTCCCTGTGGATGTGAGAGACGCAGCTGGTTTTCGCAGCCGCGCTCCTTGCGTAGCGCACCGGCAGTGACATCGGCAGCCGATTCTGCATCGTGAGTCATTCTTCTCGTTTCCATCCGCGAGCGCGTTGCTTCCATGGCTCTCTCGACTCCAGACAGCGTCCCGAGTCTCGCACTCGAGTCGCTGCTCGAACATCCGGCCATCTGGTCCGGTCGCAACGCTGCACGCGTCGCTACGCTCAGCACGGGCTACGCTGAGCTCGACGCCGCGCTGCCCGGCGGCGGTTGGCCCGCTGCCGGACTCATCGAAATCCTTACAGCTCAAAACGGCATCGGCGAGATGCAGCTGCTTGTGCCTTTGCTCGTACGAGTTGGGCAAATGACGCCGCCCCGTTGGACTGCCTGGATCGCGCCGCCCTTTGAGCCTTATGCACCTGCACTTGTGGCAGCCGGTGTGCCGCTCGCGCAGCAACTCATCATTCGCACGAGCCAAGCACTGTGGGCACTGGAGCAAACTTTGGTCTCAGGTGGATGCGCGCTCGTGCTCGGCTGGCCGGGTACCGTGCCCTCAGGCAGCGCCTTGCGTCGCCTGCAGTTGGCGACCCAGCGGGGCGGGGCGCCGGCGTTTTTGTTCCGTCCGTTGAGCGAGGCTGCTCGTTCATCGGCGGCCGAATTGCGTATTGCGTGCGAGTCTTTGCGGGCTGATGACTCGACGCCCGGTGTGTCCCTGCAAGGCGCACGTCTGCAATTATTGAAAAGTCGTGGTGGACGACGCGACGCCTTCAGCGTGTATTGGAACCATGGCCAGGCGTGAGCGAGTCTCTTCGACCCGGCGAGCGTTTGCGACGACAAGTCGAGCGACGACGGCGTCGAGTCGACCGTCTCCTTTGCGCGAATTGCCTTTTGCCGAATTACCTTTCGATGAGGCAGCGACCGAATCCTGGTTGGCGCTGCAGTGCGCCGATATCCAATCGGATGCGCTCCGATCGGCTGTGCTCGAGCGACTGTCTGCCTTGGCTATGGACTACACACCACGCGTCAGCATCGAAGAGCCCGATGCGGTCGTTCTCGAAGTGCGTGGCAGCTTTCGTCTCTTTGGCGGTGCGCGCGCCTTGTGCCAGCAAATCGCGGCCCGTGCGCAGGCTGCGTCGATCCCCATCGATTGGGCACTAGCACCGACGCCGCTCTCGGCGTTGGCATTGGCGCGCGCTAAAAAACCGGTGCTCGTCTCGAGTCGAGAGCGGCTGGTCGGTTTGCTCGCGCCATTGCCGATCGGCGTATTGCGCTGGCCGCCGTCGCAACTTCAGCGACTAGAGTCGATCGGCGTACGTACGCTCGGTGCGTTATTGCGTCTGCCGCGAGCAGGTTTCGCGCGTCGATTCGGACAGCCCGCCTTGCAGATGCTCGATCGATTGACCGGTGCGGCTGCCGATCTGCGCAGACCGCATCGACTGTGCGAACGTTTTAGATGTCGTCGCGAACCAGATTTCGAATTACAAACCCAGGCTGCAGTGCTGGCTTATCTCGAGCCGTTATTGATCGAGCTCGAGAGATTTCTCTGCTTGCGGCAAGCGGGCATCGAGTCTTTGCAATTGCGATTGCATCACCGAGCTCCCATGCCGACCACGCGAGTAACGTTGCGGTTTGCATCGATGCAGTGGCAAGCAAACGCTTGTCGTGAGTTGTTGTCTCTACAGTTATCGCGCTGCGTGTTGTCAGCTCCGGTTGTGCTGTGCGAGTTGCGTTCGGGGACATTACGACCTCGTATCGCTTGCAGTGCATCGTTGTGGCGTGCGGGCGAGCAGGGTGCGGGAACCACTGGTGAAGTGCCTGCCTTGGTCGAGCGTGTGCGGGCGCGTTTGGGCGATGAGGCCGTCTATGGCCTTTGCCTCGTGCCCGAGCATCGTCCCGAGCGAGCGTGGCGTATCGCAGAGCCACGCGCGCCCACTCCATCTATCGATGCTTCTACCGGTGTGGGTGGCGATATTGCGAGTGGCATCGCCCGACGCCCGTTATGGCTACTGCAGAAACCACGCGATTTGCCCTGCGCACTCTCGCAATTGCAATTACTCGAAGGTCCCGAACGTATCGAAACCGGATGGTGGGATGGCGCGGATATCGCGCGCGATTACTACATTGCGCTGAGCCGCGATGGCAGTCGTCTGTGGATCTACCGAGAGCGTATCGCGCCGCACGGCTGGTATTGGCACGGTGTTTTTGGTTAGCGAGACCGCTTGTTGTCGCGAACTGAGCGTTTACGCTCCACAAGTCTTCCTGTCGCGTATTTGTGCAAGACGCTGGAAATCAGGCTTTGATATGGCAGACCTTCTTCGCGCGCGATATCGCGAATATTTTGTAGATCTTCTGATGACATTCGAATGTTGATTCGTTGGTCTTTCAGTGTAGTAGCTCTGGCTGCCGCACGAAGATTTTTTTTCTCTTCGGGGTTGGCTAGCGACTGGAACTCGTTTTTTTCGTATGCCGCAAGGAGACGCTTTTCCGCGAGAGTGAGTTTTGTTTTTTCCGGAAGGTTCATGATGCTGATCCTTTTAGGTACTGTCGTGTCGCTTTACGACTCGGAATGATGGTCTTCAAGAAGTACCGCGCTGGCTGATAAATAAACGGCACTAGATAAGCGTAGTGGTCTATTTCGACGATCATTACTTTTTGCCCAGCATACTTCTGTCGATTCGAATGCTCGACGACATCGAGTAGCCGCCCATCGTTGATCGCTGCAACGATCTGCTCGAAGCAGACCTTTCTGTTTTGCATCAACCAGAGATTTTTTTGTGGACTCCACTCGAAAGTTTGGAACATGCAGAATCACTCTTAAAGGATAGTATTTTTTGTGTGCCTTTTGTCATCAATTTCTATGGGTTGGAATGGATGACTAAATACTGTATAAATAAACAGTATTTAGAAATCCAGTCATGAAACTTGCTGATTACGCCGAATTGCACTGCCTGAGCAGTTTCAGTTTCCTGCGTGGTGCTTCGCAGCCGCAGGAGCTGGCAACGCGAGCGGTGGAGTTGGGTTACAAGGCGCTCGCCATCACCGACGAATGCTCGGTTGCCGGCGTGGTGCGAGCGCATACGGCGCTGCGTGAAACGCCCGCTCGATTGATCGTCGGCAGCGAATGCCGTTTGAGCGACGCTCGTTCGTCTGACGCTAAACCAACTGAAGGTCCCTTGCTCGTCGCGCTCGCAGCCGATCGCGCAGGCTACGGCCGCTTATCGCGCTTCATCACACGAGGTAGACGGCAAGCACCTAAAGGCGAATATCGTGTGAGCGTTGCAGATGCCTTCGAGCTGCTCACACCACCTCATGTGCTGTTGTTGTGGGCGCCGACGCTCGCCGAGTTGCAACAACCGAGTGCCGCAGCGTTTGCAGAGCAACTGATACAGCATGGTGCGGGTTCTGCTTGGCTTGCCGTCGAGCTATTGCGTGATGGCACCGAGCAGCGACATCTTCAGGTCGCCAAAGCACTCAGCGAGCGTTCGGGTTTGCCGTTGGTAGCCACTGGTGGTGTCTGCATGCATCGTCGCGAACGACGTCGTTTGCATGACGCACTGACGGCGATTCGCTTACGCACCACAGTCGATGCGGCAGGACTTGCCTTGTTACCAAGCGGCGAGCGACACCTGCGTGAGCGAGAGCGTCTCGCGCGTCTTTATCCGCCTGCACTTTTACAAGAAACGCTCGCGATCGCAGAGCGTTGCCAGTTTTCTCTCGATGAGCTGCGCTATGAATATCCACGCGAACTCGTTCCCGAGTCGCATACGCCAGCTTCATGGCTGCGCACGTTGGTCGAGCGTGGTGCAGAGCGGCGCTGGGGCGGAAAGTCGACGAGTGGCAACTCGATAAGTGACAGCTCGCTATGTCGCTCGGTACCTGCGCAGGTGAGGGCGCTCATCGAGCACGAGCTTGCACTCATCAGTGAGCTCTCTTATGAGGCCTATTTTCTGACTGTGCACGACATCGTCGACTTTGCTCGAAGTCGCGGCATTCTTTGCCAAGGTCGAGGCTCAGCTGCCAATTCTGTGGTGTGCTATTGCCTCGGTATCACCGAGGTCGACCCGTCGCGTATGTCGGTTTTGTTCGAGCGGTTCATCTCGCGCGAGCGTAATGAGCCACCGGATATCGACGTTGATTTCGAGCACGAGCGTCGCGAGGAGGTGATCCAATACCTTTACGCGAAGTACGGCAGACATCGTGCTGCGCTCGCTGCAACGGTCATCAGCTATCGGCCTCGCAGCACTTTGCGAGATCTCGGGCGAGCGCTTGGGTTCGATCCGATCGTGATCGAAAGTCTCGCTAAATCGGCAAGTCGCTGGGATCGATCCATCGACATCGAGCGCTTGGAACTGCCAGCTCAGGCGGTCGATATCGATCGCAATCGTTTACGTTTGTTGTTCGAGCTTGCCGAAGAGTTACTCGGCTTTCCGCGCCATCTGTCACAGCATGTCGGTGGCTTCGTGATCGCACGCGACTCACTCGAAGAGCTCGTGCCGATCGAGAATGCGAGCATGCCCGATCGCACCGTCATTCAGTGGGATAAGGATGATCTCGATGCCCTCGGGCTGCTCAAGGTGGATGTGCTGGCACTTGGGATGTTGACGGCGATCCATCGGGCCATCGATCTCATTTCCGCATGGCGTTGCGAGCGTGATGGCGAGCCACTCACACTCTCGAAGATACCGGCAGAAGATCCACAAGTTTACGACATGCTCTGTCGAGCCGATTCGGTCGGCGTATTCCAGATCGAATCGCGTGCGCAGATGAACATGCTGCCACGACTGCGACCGCGTTGTTTCTACGATCTGGTGATCGAAGTGGCAATCGTGCGGCCCGGGCCCATTCAAGGTGACATGGTGCATCCCTATCTGCGACGGCGGCGTGGTGAGGAAGCTGTCGATTACCCGAGTGAAGCGGTAAAAGGCGTTTTGCAGCGCACGCTCGGTGTGCCGATTTTCCAGGAGCAGGTGATGCAGATTGCGATTGCAGCTGCCGGCTTCTCACCTGGCGAGGCGGATCAACTGCGTCGTGCCATGGCGGCCTGGAAGCGTCGCGGCGGGCTCGGGCATTTCGAAGAGCGATTGATTCAAGGTATGCGTGAGCGGGGCTATACGGAAGCCTTCGCGCAGCGTGTGTTCGCGCAGATTCAGGGTTTCGGTGAGTATGGTTTTCCCGAATCGCACGCGGCGAGTTTTGCTTTACTGGTGTATGTATCTGCCTGGCTCAAGTGTCACGAGCCTGCGGCGTTCACGGCGGCGCTGCTCAACAGTCAGCCCATGGGTTTTTATTCGCCATCGCAATTGGTACGCGATGCACGCGAACACGGTGTCGAGATTCGCCCCGTTGATGTGTTGAAAAGCGATTGGGATTGCACGCTCGAGACAACGCTTGCCGGCAAGTCTGCAATCCGGCTCGGTCTGCGACTCGTACATTCTTTGACGCGGGCTGGTGCCGAGAGAGTGGTGGCCGTACGCGAGCGTATCGGCAACTTGCAGGATCTCGTGCGGCACGCCGGTCTTGATCGAGGGGATCTTGAGGCGCTCGCTGCGGCAGGGGCTTGCGCGAACTTGACCGGCAATCGTCACCAGGCTTTCTGGTCAGTGGCAGGAACGGAAGTCGAACTTCCTTTGGCGCCCTGTGCCGAGGAGCCTGCTTTACCGCTGCTGCCGGTGCCGACGGAAGGGCAGAATCTAGTGGCCGACTATCGTTCGATCGGCCTGACTTTGGGTCGACATCCGCTGGCTTTGCTGCGCTCGCTGTTTTCGCCTCGTGAGGTCTTCACGGCGTCACAATTGCTGTGTCTGCCGCACGAGAGTCCCGTCTCGGTCGCGGGTCTGGTGACAATGCGACAACGTCCGGGTACGGCCAGTGGCGTGACCTTCGTCACGCTCGAAGATGACACTGGCTACGTCAATCTCATTGTCTGGAAGCGCATCGGTGTGCAATACCGACGTGAACTACTGCACTCGCGATTGCTCGAAGCGAAAGGTTATTTGCAGCGCGAAGGTGAGGTGCTGCATGTAATCGTTGAGCGATTGTACGATCGCTCAGCTTGGCTGGGACGTCTCACGACTCGTTCGCGAGATTTTCGCTGACGCGATGGTGGCCGTGGCTCAGCGCTTGGCTTTGCGAGGCTTCGCGTCGATACCGATGTCGTAATCGTCGAAGTCGCTGGTGAGTTCCGCGGTTCGCTTTTCCTCACGCAGGCGCTCGAGCTTGCGCCAGGCAGGGTCGCCCGATGGCTTCGGCCCTCCGCGGCGTCGCCCCTGTTCAAAATCTCGGATGACCTTATCGAAGTCCTCACCCGATTCGAGGGCCTCGTCATCCTCGTAGTCGTCTTGCTCCGGTCTCTCGTTCATGGCGCCACTGCCACCCAACCCTAGACGCGCAAAATGTATTGCGACGCCGCGCCGCTTGCAACGGGTTGACGATGCGCGTCAGCGCACCAATGTGTTCATTTCGAAGATGGGCATCAGCATGGCAAAGACGATGGCGAGTACGAACACCCCCATCCCGACGATCATGAGGGGACCGAGCAGACCGACCAGGGCGGTCAATAGGCCGTCCAGCTCCCGCTCCTGATTGGTGGCAGCGCGGTCGAGCATTTCCTCCAGGCGACCGCTGGACTCGCCGCTCGAGATCAGGTGGACGGTCATCGGGGGAAAGAGTTTGCTTGCCGCCAGTGAGCGCCCGATGGGGGCGCCTTCACGGATGCGCTCGGCCGCTTCCTCGACGGCGGCGCGCATCGGCCGGTTGGATATCACGGCCCCGGCGATCCGTAGCCCTTCGAGCACCGGTACGGCGCTGCCGGTGAGGATACTCAAGGTGCGTGTGAACCTCGCGGTATCGAACCCGCGGATCAGCTTGCCTGCCAGAGGTAGACGCAGCATCCAGCCATCGAACCGATAGCGCGCCTCGGGTGCTCGCAGCCATCGCTTGAAGATCACGCCGGCGATGACGAGTGCGAGCAGCAGCCACAAGCCGTAATCGCGTAGTCCATCACTGACGAACAGCAGAACTTGAGTCATCCACGGCAATGAGCTTTGTCCCGATTCGAATACTTCGACCACTTTGGGGACGACGTAAGTCAACAGACCCGAGATGATGGCGATGCACATGATCGTCAGCACGATCGGGTAGAGCAGGGCACCGATCATTCGTTGCCGAAGTTGATCGCGGTTCTCGGTGTAATCGGCGAGTCGTTCGAGCACCACATCGAGCCGGCCCGACTGCTCACCGGCGGCCACCGTGGCGCGATAGATCTCAGGAAAGACACGCGGAAACTCGCCGAGCGCCGAGGCCAGCGTGAGGCCTTCGGTCACTCGGGCGCGTACGGCTGTGACGATCTTTTGCACGGCCGGCTTTTCCGATTGTTCCGACACGGCTCGCAGCGCGTCTTCGAGCGGTAGGGCCGCTTTGACGAGTGTGGCGAGCTGTCGCGTGAGCAAGGCAAGGTCAGCGTTGCTGATGCGATTGCGTGGTCGCGCGGCGCGCTTGCCGATGGTGTCTTTGGCAGCATGACCACTCGTCACCAGCGCGACTTGCAGTGGCAGCAATTGTTGATCACGCAATAGTTGCCGCACATGACGCGGGCTCTCGCCCTCTTGTACGCCGCGCACCTCGCGGCCGTCGGCATTCAAAGCGGTGTATTCGAAAGCGGCCATACGGATCGCGCCGTCAGTCTTCGCGTGTTACGCGCAATACTTCCTCGAGCGTCGTTTCACCCGAGAGCACCTTGCGACGACCATCATCGCGGATCGATGGCGTAGCAAGGCGCGCGTGGCGCTCAAGTTCGCTCTCGGCCGCGCCATCGTGAATCAGGGTGCGCATCGCATCGTCGATCAAGACGAGTTCATAGATGCCGGTGCGGCCTTTGTAGCCGGCGCCTTCGCGTCCCGGTTTTTGCAACGTGACCTGTGGCGAATCGGCCGTGACGTTCAGCATGCGGCGCTCAACGTCGGAGGCGATATAGGGTTCTCGCTGCTCGGGATCGAGCGTACGAACGAGTCGCTGCGCCACGATGCCGATGAGGCTGGAGGCGAGCAAAAAGGGCTCGATACCCATATCGCGCAGCCGGGTGATGGCGCCGACCGCGGTGTTGGTATGCAAAGTCGAGAGCACGAGGTGGCCGGTGAGCGAGGCTTGCACGGCGATCTGCGCGGTTTCGAGATCGCGAATTTCACCCACCATCACGATATCCGGGTCTTGCCGCAGAATTGCGCGAAGTCCGCGGGCGAAACTCATGTCGACCTTGGTGTTGACCTGAGTCTGACCGACGCCATCCAAGTAATACTCGATCGGATCTTCGACCGTCATGATGTTGCGCGTGGCGTCATTCAGACGAGATAGGGCGGCATAGAGGGTGGTCGTCTTGCCCGAGCCGGTTGGGCCGGTGACGAGCAGGATGCCGTTGGGCTTGTGAATCAGCGCATCGAGTAGTGGCGTGATCGCGGGATCCATGCCGAGGTGATCGAGATCGAGTCGGCCGGCCTGCTTGTCGAGTAGACGCAGCACCACGCGCTCGCCGTGGCCCGATGGAATCGTCGAGACGCGAACATCGACTGCGCGCCCTGCGACCTTGAGGCTGATACGACCATCTTGCGGGAGTCGCTTCTCGGCGATGTCGAGTTTAGACATGACCTTGATGCGCGAGACGACGGCAGCCGCCACGGCGCGCTTGGTTTGCAGGACCTCACGCAGCACGCCGTCCACCCGCAATCGAACCACCAAGCGATTTTCGAAAGGCTCGATATGGATATCGGATGCGTTTTCTTTGATCGCCTGGGTCAGTAGTGCATTGATGAGGCGAATGATCGGTGCATCATCTTCGCTATCGAGCAAGTCGGACTGCTCAGGTAGATCCTGCGCGAGAAAGGCCAGATCGGCGGTGTCATCGAGACCACCCGCAGCAGTGCGGGCGTCGCTACCTGCCTCGTAGGCGAGACGCAGCAGCGCATCGAACTCGTCGGCCGCGACCTTGCGCAGGTGTAGCGGCATACCGAGGTGTCGGCGCGCCTCGGCGATGGCGGAGGGGACGACATCCGGACGGATGACAATCTGTGCGAACTCGCCGTCAGTGCCCGTCAGCAGCAGCCCATGACGTCGGGCGAAAGCGAGAGGCAGTGTCGGTGTCACGGCGCGGGGGCTGCCGATGACGCAGCGGGCGCTTCGGGTGTGGACGGTGCAGGCGCAGGTGCGGCGGGTGTCGGAGCCGGCGGCAACTCAGGCAAGATCGCGCGCGGCGTGCCGGGCAACAGCGGCAATACTTCGCGCTGTGGTCCGAGCTTGCGCTGTTGGTCGCGCATGTAGTTGTATTTTTGATTGGTCTCGAAGGCGGCATCGAGACCATCGCGCAGGATGCGCGGCTGGATGAAGACCATCAGATTGGTCTTGGTCTTTTTCGCGCTGCGTGACTTGAACGCTTCGCCGATCACCGGGATGCGCCCCAAAAAGGGTACGCGCTGTTCACCGCCGGTCTGGGAGTCCTGGATCAGACCACCGAGCACCACCGTGCCACCGTCTTCGATCAGCACATGCGTACTGATGGTGCGTTTGTTGGTCACAAGATCGACGGCGCCCGAGCTCGTCGCGGCGATGCTCGAACTTTCCTGTTCGATCTTCAGCATCACCGAATCACCTTCGTTGATCTGCGGTGTGATTTTGAGAATGGTGCCGACTTCCTGACGCTGGATCGTCTGGAAGGGGTTCAGGTTGTTGCCCGTGTTGCCGCCCGTGCTCGTGTATTGGCCCGTCACGAACGGCACTTCTTGAGCGACCTTGATCTCGGCTTCCTGGTTGTCCATCGTCACGATGGAGGGCGTTGCGATGATGTTCGTCGTCGAGTCGCCCCGCAGCGCGCGCAGCACGGCAGCGAAGTCCACGCCACCGCTACCGAGGCGGCCGACGCCGACCGTCGTACCGCGCGGCACGCTCGTGAGCGTCGCGGGGTCCGTTGCGGCACGTGCGAGATCGACGATGCTCACACCGCCCACCGGTTCGATGAATCCGCCGACAGCGTTGTCGGCATTGCTGCCATCGACGAGCCAATTCACGCCAAGCTCGGCGGACTTGTCGGCCGACACCTCCACGATGATCGCCTCGACGATGACTTGTGCTCGGCGGATGTCGAGCTTGTCGATCACGGCCATCAAAGAATTCATGGTCTTGGCAGGGGCCGTGATCACGAGCGCATTGGTCTCGGGCTCAGCCCAGATGATGGTGCTGCGGTCGGCGCTGGCAGAGGTCGTGGTACCTGCCGCCGGTGCGCCAGCCGTTACGCCTTGAACTTGTTCTTTGAGTTTGGCGGCGATCTTCTCGGCATCCGCGTAGCGAAGATAGCGCACGCGAGTGTCACCGCCGCTTGAGAGTGGTGTGTCGAGATAGGCGATGAGCGTGCGCGCGCGTAGTCGTTGCGTTTTATCGCCGGCGAGCAAAATGCTATTCGAGCGATCATCAGCTACGACGCGCAAGGGGCTCATGCCGCCCTCCGCGGAGGCTTGCGCAGGGTTCAATGCGGTCATCGTACGAACGACTTCGGCTGCCGAGGCATTTTGCATCGCCACCACTTCGATATCGGCATCGCTCGCCTGATCGATACGCCGGATGATGCGCAGCATGCGATTCACGTTGTTGGCACGATCGGCAAGGATCAGCATGTTCGAAGAAGGATAGGCCGCAAGGTGCGCGTTTTGCGGCATCAATGGGCGCAGGATCGCCACTAACTGCGCTGCGCTCACATTGGTCACCGAGACCACCTGCGTGACGATCTCGTCTGAGGTGGCGCTCAAGCGATCCGGAAGATCATTACCCGGCATGGTGCGCGAGTTGGCATCCGGAATGATCTTCAGCACATCGCCCGAGGGGGCGGCGACGAAGCCGTGTACCTGAAGCAGTGCGAGAAACGCTTCGTAGAAGGCATCCGGTGTCATCGGCGTCGAGGAGAGCATCGTCACCTGCGCGCGCACGCGCGGATCGACGATGATGTTGCGCCCGGTTGCGGCGGCCACCGCTTCGATCACCTGAGTGATGTCGGCATCCTTGAAATTGGGGGTAATGCGGGCGCCGGATGCGGGCTGCGCAGTCGATGGGCTTGCAGCGCCGAAGACGAGCAGGGCAGCCAGAAGAGTAATGAGCAGCGAACGTGGTGTCGGCATGAGATTTCCGTCAGGTCAGGCCAGTCAGTTTGCACCGGCTACGGTCAGGCTGGCGAGATCAACCAGAATGTTTTGGGTGCGCCCGGCGCGCTCTATCGTCAACGACGCTTGTGGCACACCCGAGAGGCTGCGTAGGAAGGCGTCGCCGTTGGCTTGATCCGATAACGGCGCATCGTTGATGGCGATGATCAAATCGCCAGCCTCGAGGCCCAAACGAGTAAACGCTCGGGCGTCGGCGCCGGGGTAGACCCGAATGCCCGGGCTTTGACCGCCGCGGATCACCGCTTGCCAGCGAATGACGTTGGCGAGGCCGGTCTCCGCGTTGAGTGCTGGCGGTACGGCGCCGACTGGCGGGCTCGCCGCAGCGGGATCCAAATTACTTCCCGGTGTCAGTTGTCGCGGCAGCTCGAGGCGCTCGAGGGTGCCGCCGCGATCGAGTATCACGTGATCGGCATGCACCCCGCGCAGCACGAGATTGCCTGGCAGCGTGTTACCGACCCGGTACACCTTCGCAGGGCTACCCGAGTCGGCAATGATGGCCTGGCCTGCGGCGGGGTCGGCCTCGGCGATCACCCCGGCGAGACTGAGGTGCGTGGCCGACGTGGCTACGATCGGTTGATCGAGCCCACCGGCGCGCCCGAACACGGCGGCGTTTTTCAATGCGGTCAAGGTGGTTTGCGTGGTGTCGGTCATGGGTGTGGCAACGGGCGCCACAGCGACCGGGGTCTCATGGCTGCGAAAACCGGTCGTCACGAGGTAGGCGACCTGCAGCCCCAGGATGGTGGCCAAGAAGGCGGTCACGAGCGCAGGCAGATCGAGCCGAAGTCGCATGACCCGGATCATACCCGCCCGCCTCGCGCACCACACTTGAGTTCGGGGTACCCTGGCCCTATAACAGGTCCATGTCCGCCGAAGAGTCCCGTCCCGATCAAGAATCCTCCGTAGCCGAGGCCACACCCGAACTGAAGCAGCCGTCGCTGTTCCGGGTGATTTTATTAAACGATGATTACACTCCCATGGAATTCGTGGTCGATGTGCTCGAGCGGTTCTTCGGGATGGGCCGCACCCAGGCCACGCAGGTGATGCTCGAGATCCACATGCGCGGTAAAGGCGTATGTGGCGTTTTCACCCACGAGATTGCCGAGACGAAAGTGGCGCTGGTCACGCGGTACTCCCGCGACCACCAGCACCCGCTCATGTGCACACTAGAGGAAGTCTGAACCGTGTTGTCCGCCGAACTTGAAAACTGCCTTAACAAGGCCTTCCAGCTGGCGCGCGATGGCCGTCACGAATTCCTCACCGTTGAGCATCTGCTCTCGTCGATCCTCGAGACGACGCCGGTGCAAGACGTGCTGCGATCCTGCGGAGCCGATGTCGCCGTGCTCGCCAAGGATCTGCTCGATCATATCGAGCAGAGCACGCCTCGCTTGCCCGAGGGCGATGATCGCGAGGTGCAGCCGACACTCGGCTTTCAGCGTGTGCTGCAGCGCGCCGTATTCCACGTGCAGTCGAGTGGCCGTAAGGAAGTGGCGGTCACGAACGTGCTCGTCGCCATCTTCAGCGAGAAGCAGAGCCACGCGGTGTTTCTGCTCAGTCGCCAGGATGTGTCGCGCCTCGATGTGGTCAATTACATCTCGCACGGCATGTCGAGGACCGAAGACGAGAAGGGCGAGTCAAAAGAAGAGGCGCCCGCCGCGGGTGCAGCTGCCGCCGAGGCCGAGAGTGCGAGCGCACTCGAGAAATATTCGACCAATCTCAACAAGCTCGCCGAAGAGGGCAAGATTGATCCTCTGATCGGGCGCGAGCTCGAGGTCGAGCGCACCATCGAGATTCTGTGTCGGCGCCGCAAGAACAATCCGCTGTATGTGGGCGAGGCCGGCGTCGGCAAGACGGCGATCGCCGAGGGCTTGGCGCGACGCATCGTCGAGGGTCAGGTGCCCGAGGTGCTCACCGGTTGCACCATCTACTCGCTCGATCTCGGTTCGTTGATCGCGGGCACGAAGTATCGCGGTGATTTCGAAAAGCGGCTGAAATCGGTGCTGTCTGAGCTCAAGAAGCAGCCGGGCGCCGTGCTTTTCATCGACGAAATTCATACCGTCATCGGTGCGGGCGCTGCCTCCGGCGGCGTGATGGATGCGTCGAATCTCATCAAACCAGTGCTGAGCAACGGCGAGTTGCGCTGCATCGGGTCAACGACCTATCAGGAATACCGCGGCATCTTCGAGAAAGACCATGCGCTCGCGCGCCGCTTCCAGAAGATCGACGTGGTCGAGCCGAGCGTGGCTGAAACGATCGAAATCCTGAAGGGTTTGCGTAGTCGTTTCGAAGAACATCATCGAGTCAAATATACCGATGGGGCTTTGAAGGCGGCGGCCGAGCTATCGGCTCGTCATATCAACGAGCGGCATCTGCCCGACAAGGCCATCGACGTGGTGGACGAAGCCGGCGCGCGCATGCGAGTGAAGGGCATCACTGATCAGACTTCGACAGTCGATGTCGAGCAGATCGAAGATGTCGTGGCCCGCATCGCCCGTATTCCGCCGAAGACGGTCTCGAGCAACGACAAAGAAGTGCTGCGCAATCTCGAGCGCAATCTCAAGCTCGTGATTTATGGTCAAGACAAGGCGGTCGAAACCTTGACCGACGCTATCAAGATGTCGCGCTCGGGGCTTGGTGATGAACGCAAGCCTGTGGGTAGTTTCCTCTTCGCGGGACCGACCGGTGTCGGCAAAACCGAAGTCACACGTCAGTTGGCTATTGCACTCGGCATCGAATTCATTCGATTCGATATGTCCGAATACATGGAGCGCCACACCGTCTCGCGTTTGATCGGTGCGCCGCCAGGTTATGTCGGCTTCGATCAGGGTGGTCTACTCACCGAGGCGATCGCCAAGCATCCGCACGCGGTGTTGCTGCTCGATGAAATCGAGAAGGCGCACCCTGATGTATTCAATCTGCTGTTGCAGGTCATGGATCACGGCACGCTCACCGACAATAATGGCCGCAAGGCGGATTTCCGCCACGTGATCATCGTGATGACGACGAATGCAGGCGCGGCCGACATGGCACGCACGCCGATCGGGTTCATGCCGGGGGATAACACCACCGACGGTATGGAAGCGATCAAGAAGCTCTTCACGCCCGAGTTTCGCAATCGTCTCGATGCCGTCATCCAGTTCGGCGGGCTCGATGAGCGCACGATCGAGCGCGTGGTCGAGAAGCTACTGGTCGAGATCGAGACGCAGCTCGAGGGTAAGCGGGTGTCGCTACAACTCGACGACGCGTCACGTCGCTGGATTGCTAAAACCGGTTACGACCCGAAGATGGGCGCGCGCCCCATGGCGCGAGTCATTCAGGAGCACATCAAGCGGCCGCTCGCCGAAGAACTGCTGTTCGGCAAGTTGGTCGAGGGCGGTTTGGTGCGCGTATCGGTGAAGTCCGACGACAGCGGACTCGATCTCGAGTGCGTGGCGGCGACGAGCGAAGAGCCGGTAACGGCTTGATCTGAAAGCGGCGCTTAGCGGCCGCGGTAGACGATGCGGCCTTTGGTCAGATCGTAAGGTGTGACTTCGACCGTGACGGTGTCGCCCGTGAGGATGCGGATGTAGTTCTTGCGCATCTTGCCCGAGATGTGGGCTGTAACGACGTGACCGTTCTTCAATTTCACGCGAAAAGTGGTGTTCGGCAGCGTCTCGACGACTTCGCCGTCCATTTGAATCGCGTCTTCTTTCGACATCAGGTTACGGTCACTCTACAAAAAAGAAGCGCGGATTCTGCCGCATGGGGTCCCGCGAATCAATGTAATTCGCTTCGGGTCACCCACTGCGCGCAAGTTCGGCCAATCGTTGCAAGAACTCGACTCGAGGCAGCGGGCGGCTGCCGAGCGAGGCGAGATGATGCGAGTGCATCTGGCAATCGATCAGTTCGATACCGCTCTCGGCGCTACGTCGGACGAGGCTCGAGAGCGCCACTTTGGAGGCATCGGGTTCGCGACTGAACATCGATTCGCCAAAAAAAACGCGACCGATCCGGATGCCATAGAGTCCACCGACCAACTCTCCGGCGAGTCGTACCTCGACGCTATGGGCGATGCCGCGTCGGTGTAATTCGAGGTAAGCCTCGCGCATCTCCCGGGTGATCCAGGTGCCACCACCATCGCGTGCGCGCGGCGCGGCGCAGGCATCGATGACCGAGGCAAAGTCCTGATCTTCGACCACTTCAAACCCCGCGTTTCGCTCGCGCTTGGCGAGACTTCGAGTGCGCCGAAACTCGATCGGGAACAACACTTCGCGCGGGTCTGGGCACCACCACAGGATCGGTTGGCCCGGGGAGTACCAAGGAAATAGGCCGCGTCGATAGGCTGCGACGAGTCGCTCGGGTCGAAGGTCACCGCCTGCGGCGACGAGTCCCGGTGGTTCATCGAGAGCGTCTTCGGCAGCCGGGAAGGCTTCGGGATCACCACCGGGCTCGAGCCAAACAAGCCCGCGCCGTCGCTTCATGGAGCGAGCTCCTGCTTGTAGGGCACGTGCTCGGCGATGCCGGCCGCGTATTGTTCGACGCCGATTTTTTCACGAGCCAAATAATCTGCAATCGCCGCTCTAAAGCGCGGTTCGACGATGCGATGCGCCGACCAGGTG
>Ga0102831_1000321_pt1 | contig 22086 bp, 12 predicted proteins | sample ColrivemetaGS747_FD_84508 | JGI IMG/M metagenome (GOLD analysis project Ga0102831, IMG submission 84508) | Estuarine microbial communities from the Columbia River estuary - Freshwater metaG S.747 | ecosystem: Environmental > Aquatic > Marine > Intertidal zone > Estuary | place: USA: Columbia...
CGGTGGTGATTGCGGCACTGGTATTCAGCGTCATGATTGGCGTCCAGCGCCTGCACGATATCGGCTGGTCGGGCTGGCTTTACCTGCTGCTTTTCGTCCCGCTCGTGGGCACCGTTTTTGCCATCCTGATGCTGGTGATGCCGGGCACCCAGGGGCAGAACAACTATGGCCCGCCGCCGCCAGCCAACAGCACCGCCGTCCTGGTGCTGGCCTGGTTGATGCTGGGGATCATCGTCCTGTCCATCCTCGCCGCGATCGCCGTTCCCGTCATGGTCGGGCTCGCGATGGCGTCCTGAGCCAAACGCAAAGTGGCGCCGCAAGGGCGCCACTTTTCTTTTGCAGGTTCGGATTTCTTCGCATCAAGCCCGCACAGTTCTCCCTGCCGCCCACTCGCGCAACGCATCCAGCCGTTCGGCCATTACCCGCGACAAGGGCGATGTATCCCTGATGGTCTGCAGCAGCAACGATTGGTCGATACTGCTCTGCTGCGCCTGAGCGGCATACAGAGACGCGACCACCGCCTGCTCGATCTCCGCGCCGGAAAATCCATCGCTGGCCATCGCCAGCTCGTCCAGTTGCAGCAGCCCCGGATCGATCTCCCGCTGCGCCAGATGAATGCGGAATATCTCGGCACGCACCTCGGCGTCCGGCAGGTCGACGAAGAACAGCTCGTCGAACCGCCCCTTGCGCACCAGTTCAGGCGGCAGCCGGTCGATGGAGTTGGCCGTGGCGACCATGAATACCGGCGCCTTGCGCTCCGACATCCAGGTCAGCAGTGTGCCGAGCACGCGCTGGCTGACGCCACCGTCGTTCTCGCCGGTGGCGACACCCTTCTCGATCTCGTCCATCCAGAGCACGCAGGGCGCCATCTGCTCAGCCAGCCGCAACGCTTCGCGCAGGTTGCGCTCGGTCTCGCCGAAGTACTTGTTGTACAGCGCGCCGAAGTCCAGACGCAGCAGCGGCAACCCCCACAGACCGGCAACCGCCTTGGCGGCAAGGCTCTTGCCACCGCCCTGCACCCCCACCAGCATCACGCCCTTGGGCAGATCGCGACCCTTGCCGTCGAGAAAGATCTCCTGTCGCTCGCGCAACCAGCGTTTGAGATTCGGCAGGCCGCCGACTTCGGCAAAGCGCGAGGTCTCGTACTCGAAGCTGAGCACCCCCTCAAGATCGAGCAGCTGGAACTTGGTTTTGTTCAGCTCCGGAATGTCTTCCTGGGTAATGGCGCCGTCGTCACAGATCACGTTGCGCGCCATGGCGCGCGCCTCGGCGTGGCTCAGACCGCGCAGATTCTTCACCACCTGCTGCAGGGTGCGGTTGTCGGTCCGCACCCGCGCCCCACGGTTGCGCTCGCTCCAGCGCGTCGCCTCGTCACGCACGATGGCCAGCAGCTCCTCCTCGGACGGCAGCGACAGCGAAAAGCGCGCCGAATAGCGCTGTACCTCGGCCGGCAGCTTGATCGCATGGGAAACCAGCACCACGGTCGGACGCTGAACCTCCTGCACCATGGCGATTTCCTTGAGCAGGCGAACCAGCTTGGGATTCTCGTGCAGGTAGGGATGGAAATCGCAGAGAACGTACAGAGTGGCCTGCGGATCATGCTTGATCAGTTTCAGCGCCGCTTCCGGGTCGCTGCTGGGCACGCTCTCCTCACGGCCCTGGGCCACGCCCAGGCGCTGCAGCCCCTCGGTCACGCTCCAGGTGTAGCCGCCCAGACCACGCTTGATCAGCAGCCCGGTCAAGGTCTCGAGCACTCGCGGCTCATCCCAGGACTCGATGACGATCAGCTTGACCTTGGACTCCAGCACCAGGCTGAGGTCATGAATATCATTCTTCAACGACTCACTCCTTCGCATAGGCCCCGCGGGCCGCTCAGTCCCTGTCGCACGTTCGAATGCATCAGCGGATCGATTGCAGGATTCGTCGAACGCGTGGAGCGCAAGATCCTCGCCGCTGGCGGACTCGCGTGCAAGCCCCGATGCGGATTTGCCGGCCGTCAACGGCGAGCCCGCGAACCAGGCCTCACCCTGGCAAAGGCCGTCGGCGACAGACTGCGGCAAATAGACGGTTGAATTAGCCACGCAGCCCACTAGACTGGGCGCCTGCCCCTTCTGCCGAGGCTCAACGCATGGCGACCGAACGCGACTACTCCAAACTCGACCGCGTACTCCTTCAGGCCGACGCCGCGCTGCGCACCCTGCTGCCGTTCTCCGGCCAGCCGCAACGTGTGTCACCCGCGTTGCTGCATCCAGACGTACCCCTTCGGGAAGATGACACCCGCCACGTGACTGGCCTGATGCGCATCAACCATACCGGCGAGGTCTGCGCCCAGGCGCTCTATCAGGGGCAGGCACTGACCGCCCGTCTGCCAGAGGTGCGCAGCGCGATGGAACACGCTGCGGAGGAAGAGATCGACCACCTGGCCTGGTGCGAGCAACGCATCCGCGAGCTTGGCGGACGACCGAGCCTGCTCAACCCCCTGTTTTACGGACTGTCGTTCGGCGTGGGCGCCGCTGCCGGCCTGATCAGCGACAGGATCAGCCTGGGTTTCGTGGCCGCCACCGAAGACCAGGTCTGTCAGCACCTGGATGAGCACCTGGCGCAACTACCGCCGGAAGACGAGAAGTCCCGCGCCATTCTCGAGCAGATGCGCATCGATGAAGAGCAGCACTCCACCGCAGCACTTGAAGCGGGCGGATTGCGCTTTCCCGCCCCGGTGAAGTTCGGCATGACCCTGTTGTCGAAAGTCATGACCAAGGCCACCTACCGGATCTGACGAGACATGAACGACAAAGGGCGCCATCGGCGCCCTTTGTCGTTATGCAGAATCTTCAGCGCGGCATGTTGCGGCCGTAGAAGATCTCCAGCATTTCATGCTTGAGACGCGCGGTGACCTGCTCGCGCTGCTCCCCGGAAAGCGTGCTGGCGGCATCACCGAACAGGTAGTTCTCCAGTTCGAAGTCCTTGAGCAGCATCTTGGTGTGGAACAGGTTCTCCTGATACACGTTGACGTCGGTCATCTGGTACGCCGCCTGGGTGTCCTCGGAGAGGTAGTTCTGGATCGAATTGATCTCGTGATCGATGAAGTGCTTCTGTCCTTCAATATCGCGGGTAAAGCCGCGCACGCGATAGTCGACGGTGACGATGTCCGAATCGAACTGGTGGATCAGGTAGTTCAGCGCTTTCAGCGGCGAGATCACGCCGCAGGTGGACACGTCTATGTCCACACGGAAGGTCGCGATACCTTCGACCGGATGGATTTCCGGGTAGGTGTGCACCGTGATGTGGCTCTTGTCCAGATGCGCGAGGATGGTCTCCGGCAGCGGGCCGGGCGACTCTTCGATCTGACTCTCGGTTGGCTCGACCGGTTGTTCCGAAATCAGAATGGTGACACTGGCACCCTGCGGCTCGTAGTCCTGACGCGCGATGTTCAGGATGTTGGCGCCGATGATGTTCACCACCTCGGTGAGTATCTGGGTCAGACGCGCTGCGTCGTACTCTTCGTTGATGTACTGGACGTAGGCTTGCTGATCTTCCGGCGTCTCTGCGTAACAGATGTCGTAGATGTTGAAGCTCAAGGTCTTCGTCAGGTTGTTGAACCCGTGGAGCTTGAGTTTGCTTTTCACCGTTGGAACTCTCTTCTGATTGCGGCGCGGCCGCGTGATCGAGCATGCCCGTCAGAGACGCTGCGCGCTTCTGCGTAGGACGATTAACACCTCTTCGCGATCGCGATTATGGTTGTGCGCGGAGACCAGGCTCCGAAAAGGGGCGCCATTATGCATAGGCAGGCACCCCTGTACCAGAGTCTGCGCGGGTTTTGCGACGAGGACGCGATGCGGGGATGACAGTTCCGCTCGGCGCTGTCAGCCCAGCTCGACGATCTCGTAATCGTGACTGATCTCGACGCCGGCACGCTCGAGCATGATCGAGGCGGAGCAGTACTTCTCGGCGGACAGATCCACGGCACGCTTGACCTGGGCCTCCTTGAGACCACGTCCCTTGACCACGAAGTGCATGCGAATGCGCGTGAAGACCTTGGGCTCCTCGCCGGCACGCTCGGCCTCCAGAAAGACCTCACAGCTCTCCACTGCCTGGCGCGACTTCCTGAGAATGCTGACCACATCGAAATTGCTGCAACCGCCCAGGCCGAGCAGGAGCATCTCCATCGGCCGCACGCCAAGGTTGCGCCCGCCGCTCTCGGGCGGGCCATCCATCACCAGCGCATGACCACTGCCGGACTCACCCAGAAAAAGGGCCTCACCGGCCCATTGCACGCGTGCTTTCATCGCTGCAGGCTCCTATCGAAAAAGCGCGCAAGCTTAACACAAGGCCAGGAAACGCCTCGGTGGTCGCCAGACAACCGAAAAGCTGACTCGAAGTTCAACTCCAATTGTTAGCTTTGTCGCAAAAAGCTTTGCAGACGAATCTCGTCTGTTAAGCTGGCGACAGATTACTGGCACACTCGCCGGGATAAAGAAAAGAACAAATCTACGCCTGTTGTCTTTTCATTTAGGGATCCAAGCATGGTCGCTATTACCCTTACACCGAAAATCAAGCATCTGGATAAGCTGCTCGCCCATTGCCACCGTCGCCGCTACACGGCGAAGAGCACCATCATTTACGCTGGCGACCGCTGCGAAACCCTGTTTTTCATCGTAAAAGGCTCGGTCACCATCCTGATCGAGGATGATGACGGTCGCGAGATGATCATTGCCTATCTCAACTCCGGCGATTTCTTCGGCGAGATGGGCCTGTTCGAAAAGGACGGCACGGAGAAGGAACGCAGTGCCTGGGTTCGCGCCAAGACCGAGTGCGAGGTTGCCGAACTCAGCTACGCCAAGTTCCGCGAGCTCACCCAGCAGGACCCGGACATTCTCTATGCCCTCGGCAGTCAGATGGCCGAGCGCCTGCGCAACACCACCCGCAAGGTGGGCGACCTGGCCTTCCTCGACGTGACCGGACGTGTCGCGCGCACACTGCTTGACCTGTGCAAGCAGCCGGATGCCATGACCCATCCGGACGGCATGCAGATCAAGATCACCCGCCAGGAGATCGGTCGCATCGTCGGCTGCTCGCGCGAGATGGTCGGACGGGTACTCAAGAGCCTCGAAGAGCAGGGGCTGGTCCACGTCAAGGGCAAGACCATGGTGGTATTCGGCACCCGCTGACAGCGGGTGCAAAAAGGGCCGGCAAATGCCGGCCCTTTTTCGTTGGTGCCTATTCCGGATCGGCCGACTGCACGCGGCGCTGCTTGTCCGGATGGAACAGGCGCTGCAACTCGACGCCCGGGTTCTCCGCACGCATGAACGCCTCGCCGACGAGGAAGGCGTATACCTCGTGGATTTCCATCAGCTCCACATCGGCACGATTGAGGATGCCGCTCTCGGTCACCACCAGACGATCACGCGGAATCCGTGGCAGCAGGTCCAGGGTGGTTTCCAGGCTCACCTCGAAGCTGTGCAGATTGCGGTTGTTGATGCCGATCAACGGGGTATCCAGAACCGTCAGCGCGCGCTCCAGCTCATCGCCGTCGTGCACCTCGACCAGCACATCCAGACCCTGCAACCTGGCAACAGCAGCCAGCTCGGCCATGCGCGCATCGTCCAGCGCGGAAACGATCAACAGGATGCAGTCTGCACCCAGCGCCCGAGCCTCTACGACCTGATAGGGGTCGATCAGGAAATCCTTGCGAATCACCGGCAGACTGCAAGCAGCACGCGCCTGCTGCAGATAGGCGTCAGCGCCCTGGAAAAAGTCGATATCGGTCAGTACCGACAGGCAGGTCGCGCCGCCAGTCTCGTAGCTGCGGGCGATTTCGGCCGGCTCGAATACCTCGCGAAGCACGCCTTTGCTCGGCGAAGCCTTCTTCACCTCGGCGATCACCGCCGACTGCCGCGCGGCAACCTTCGCTTGCAACGCGGCGGCAAACCCGCGCACCGGGTCGGCAGCCGCAGCCGCGATTTCCAGCTCTGCCAGTGACACCCGGGCACTGCGCTCGGCCACTTCCTCATGTTTGCGCGCGATGATCTTTTCCAGAACCGTGGGTACGCTCATTGCGCGTTCTCCTGGCGGAATACCGCAGTGAAGGAAACCAGCTCTTCCAGCTTGTCCCAGGCTAGCCCGCCCTGGACCGCGTCCTGAGCCATGTGCACGCCATCAGCGAGACTGCCGGCATGATCGGCCGCATAGAGCGCCGCACCAGCGTTGAGCGCGATCATGTCGGCGGCCTTCTGGCCGTTCTCTGTACGTCGTTTGCCCAGCGCGTCGCGGATCAGCGCCAGCGAGCCCTGGGCATCCTCAACATTCAGACCGATCAGGCTCTGGCTCCTGATGCCGAAGTCCTCCGGGCGGATCTGATACTCACGGATCTCGCCATCCCGCAGCTCCGCCACCAGCGTCGGCGCGGCCAGACTGATTTCGTCCAGGCCGTCCTGGGCATGCACCACCAGCACATGCCGGCTACCCAGACGGCGCAGCACTTCGGCCATCGGCCGGCACAACGCGGCACTGAACACACCGAGCACCTGATGTTTGACACCGGCCGGGTTGGACATCGGGCCGAGAATATTGAACAGGGTGCGCAAGCCCAGCTCGCGACGCGGCCCGGCGGCGTGTTTCATTGCGCCATGGTGCGCCGGAGCGAACATGAAACCGACGCCGACGGTATCCACGCTGCGCGCGACCTCTACCGGCGTCAGGTTCAGGTAGACCCCCGCCGCCTCCAGCAGGTCGGCACTGCCGCTCTTGCCAGACACCGCACGGTTGCCGTGCTTGGCGACCTTGCCGCCCGCGGCGGCGACCACGAAGGACGCCGCGGTGGAAACGTTGAAGATGTTCATGCCGTCGCCACCGGTGCCGCAGGTATCGACCAGGCGGTCGCTGGCGAAATGCACCGGCTCGGCCAGCTCGCGCATCACCTGCACCGCGCCGACGATCTCGTCGATGCTCTCGCTCTTCATGCGCATGGCCACCAGGAAGGCGCCGATCTGCGCGTCCGTGCACTGGCCGGTCATGATCTGGCGCATCACCGCCTGCATCTCTTCGGTGGAGAGGTCGAGGCGCTCGACCACTCGCGCCAGTGCCTGCTTGATGTCCATCAACGCACGCCTCCGCTCTGCTTGAGGAAATTGGCGAACAGCTCGTGGCCCTGTTCGGTAAGGATGGATTCGGGATGGAACTGCACACCCTCGATGTTCAACGTCCTTTGCCGCAGACCCATGATCTCGTCGACACTGCCGTCGTCGTGCCGGGTCCAGGCGGTGATCTCCAGGCAGTCGGGCAGGCTCTCGCGGCGCACTACCAGGGAATGGTAGCGGGTGACGGTCAGCGGGTTGTTCAGACCGGCGAACACACCCAGGTTTTCGTGAAACACCGGACTGGTCTTGCCATGCATCACCTGGCGCGCGCGCACCACCTCGCCCCCGAAGGCCTGGCCGATGCTCTGGTGGCCCAGGCAGACGCCGAGGATCGGCAGGCGTCCAGCGAAATGCTCGATCACCGCCAGCGACACGCCGGCTTCGGTGGGCGTACAGGGGCCGGGCGAGATGACGATGCGTTCGGGCGCCAGCGCCTCGATCTGCGCCACCGTCAGCTCATCGTTGCGCACCACCTTGACCTCAGCCCCCAGCTCACCTAGGTACTGCACCACGTTGTAGGTAAAGGAGTCGTAGTTGTCGATCATTAGCAGCATTTTAGGCACAACCTATTGATTTTGTTGACCTTAAACTTAAAAGACCAGTCTCAATACCCGCATTAATACCCGCTTTTTATCTGTATGCACGAACGGGAGCGAATAGGCCTTTAGCCATATGAAACAGGAACAGTCAGATACAAGCCGACTTAGCCGGCTTAGGAGAGTCAGGCGCGCCAGCGCCAACGAGCGTGGGCCTTGATGACGCGCATCAGGAGGGTGCTGCTGGTATTCACGGAAATATCTCGCCTTTCTATGCGAGCACAGTAGCCCAGCAGGTTACATGGTGCAATATCACAGCACCTTCTACGAGATTACTGCGCACAAAGTTTGCGAGAGCCGAAGTCAGCCTAAATAGCTGGGGGAAGTCTACCGGAGCATGGGGCAGCCCATTTCGTCCGAATAGATGCGCACATCCTAAGGGAACTTTTTAGCTGTATGCCCACTACCAGGTGGTAGTGGGCGCTCCGTTTTAATGATCAGTACTTGCCCACCGCATTGATAAACCATCCCTGGCTGCGGAATGACATATCGGTTAGGTCATCACTGAAGTCACTGAAGTTGTAGCCGACGCCCATCTTGAAGTGGTTGCCGAAGTGCCGGTACACGCCGACCAGCGCGCCGGTCTTGCTGTCCTCGGCTTGCGACTCCTCGCGGCGGCGCACTTCGAGCATCAGGTCCCACTTCTTCACCACATGCCAGTCCACCCGCGCGGCCAGCAGTTGGCCGCGGCTGGAGAACCAGTCGGCCGAGGTGTCGCGGCTCATGCGCAGCTCGCCCAGGCGATAGGCGTACTTGCCGCCGATGCTCCAGCGCTCGGTCAGGTCGTAGATGCCGTCGACGGCGAACACATGGCTGCGCTGGGCGTAGTCGACCGTGGTACCGGTGGCGTTGGACACCTGATCCGGCGGCGGCAGGTCCGCCAGGTAGGTGTACTTGGTCAGCAGGTTCAGGCGGTCGTTGAGCACCGGGCGGTAGGCATAGCCGAGCGAGGCCTCGACGAAGTCACCGTCGAAGTAGTCGCCGCGGTCGGAATCGCCCACCGAGAAGTCCAGGCGGCCAAGGAAGCGCCAGTCCGGGTTGACCTGGTAGCTCAGGTTGTTGCGCATCAGCCACACCGAGAGGTCCTGCACGTCGCTGCTGTCCTGGCGGTATTCCAGGCGGCTGGCGTAGCGCAGGTCGCCGTTGCTGTAGCCAACCTTGGCGCCGTAGGCGCGACGCTTGAGCTCGTACTCGGTCTCGCTGTTGAAGGTGCCGAACTCGGTGCTCAAACCGTAGCTCCAGTACTCGTCCGGGGCGAAATCGAGGCCGTAGCCCTGGATCTGCCCGGCCTGGTCGCCGTGCTGCACGCGCTGCTCGGCGTAGACGCTGGTGCTGTCGGTCCAGCGCGAGCGCGCGCCGGTGACCAGCTGGCCGGTGCGGCCATTGCCGTACAGGCCGCTGCGGCTGGCGAAACCGTCGTCGCCACGGTCGTTGTCGAGCTGGTAGTTGAGGTACAGGTTGGTGCGCTCGGTGGCGTCGTAGTTGACGCCGGCCTTGCCGCCGAGGCCCAGGTTGCCGCCGGACAGCTCGCCGTTCAGCGTGGTGCGCTCGTTGAGGCGGTAGTCACCGCCAACGCCGATGCGGTTGTTGGCCTCGCGGCCTTCGTCGCGGCTGAGGGTGGCCTGGGTGAAGCCGTACAGCGACCAGTCCTCGCTCTCGTGGTACAGCGCCTGGAGGATGGCGTCGTTGCGCTCGCCCTCGTCGTACTGACCGTCGGCATAGCCGGCATAGGTGCCGATGAACAGGTTGCGGTAACGGTCGCCGTAGGTCTGGCGGTCGTTGCGCAGGCCGGCGGACAGGCGCCAGGCATCGCTCAGGTCGTAAGCCACGGTGCCTTCCACGGCACGCCGCGAGAGGCCGCCTTGCTCGTCGGTCTGGTCGCCCTTGACGATCAGCTCGGTCTTCTCGCTCAGCGGCGCGGTGTAGCTGCCGCCGATCTGCTCGGCGGCCAGGTCGGTCAGGCGCCCCGGCGCGGCGAAGCCGGCATCGCGTTTCTCGTAATAGAAGGTGCCACGTCCTTCGGCGTCGTCCACCACGTCGCGCAGGTCGAAGGCGGTTTCGATGCGGTTGGCGCGAGCGCGCGAGTCGCTGCCGACGCTCTGCTGACCGAAGCCGAAGCCACCGTCGTAGGAGAAGCGCTGGTCGAGGCTGTCGCCACGGGTCTGCGCGCTTTCCAGCTTGAGCCAGGTGCCTTCGCTATGGCGCAGCAGCACATCGGCGCCGCCGAGGGTCTGATCCTCGCGGCCGGTCTGCTCCTGCTGGCTGCCGGTCATGCCGACGCGCACCTTGTCGTTGAGCCAGTAGGCCGCGCGGCCGCCGTAGGCCATGTCGTCGAGCTGTTCCAGGCCCGGCGAATATTCGTAGCCGACCACCAGGAACGCCGGGTTGCCGGACAGGCTGCCGGCGGAGCGGATCAGCCCGCTGCCGTCGGCATTGGCCGACAGCGGCTGGCTGAGGATCACCCGGCCTTGCAGGGAGTTGATCTCGTAGTCGAGGCCGGCGACCAGGTCCTGGCTGTGCAGCACCAGGCCGGAATCCTTGTCGCGCACCTCGATGCGCACGCGCTCGCTACCCATGGTGATGTCCTGGTGACGCAGGTAGTAGAGCGAGCCACCGGGGCCACGGAAGTCCGCGCGCGCCGAGGCGGTGCCGGGTTCTGCGGCGAAGCCCTCGACTTGCAGGCGGCGCTCGCCGAAGCCGGTGAAGCCGTCGCTGCGGTAGCGCGCCTGGGCGCCGTAGAGGCTGCGGTCGATCTGCGCCAGTTCGGTGTCGCGGGTCTGCTGGCGGAAGTTGCCCCACATGGCATGCGACTTCTCGTCCTCAACCTTGGCGTAGAACTTGCCACGGGTCGGCGCGTCCTCGACCAGGGTCGAATCGTCGCCGAAGGTGGTCCAGCCCTTGTCGGCTTCGCTATCCATGCGCCGCAGGAATTGCTGCGGGTCCTTCTCGTTGAAGTTGCTCAGCAGGCTGCCGACGCGATCCTCGCCGGTGTCCACGCTGGCGGTGACGGTGTACTGGCCGTCGATCACGCCCTTGCTGTAGAAGGCCAGGCGGCCGTCGGTATAGAACTTGTCGTCGTAGTGGCGATCGCCACCGGTAACCAGGCGCGCCGGGCCACTGCTGTTCTGCTGACCCGCGGTGAAGTCGGCGATGGCCACGGTGAACCAGTCCTGCTGCGGCAGGCGCAGGTCGCGGCGGTAGATACGGCCCTTGCCTGCGTCGTCGAGCACGGCGACTTCCACGGTATGCACGCCACGCGGGATGATCTGCGCGCTGGCGAAGCTGCCGTTGCGATCCACCGGTACCGCACGACCCATGACGAACACATGCTGGCCGTCCTTGACCTGCTTGCCGTTGATGGTGACGGTGCCGCCGGCCACCGGGATGGTGTGCCGCGCCAGACGGTTGCCGTCGTAGCCGGCCAACAGGTTGGCCGCGCTCTCAGCCTGTTCCTCAGCCTCGCGCTGGCCCTTGGCGACGCCGATCGGCAGCGCCTCGGTCTCGTCGAAACGGCCCTCGGCGTCGTACACGCGCAGTTGGTAGTAGACCTGCTCCGGCAGTTCGGCCGGCGGCGTCCACTCGCCGTTGAGCAGCGGGTCGAGGTCGATGCGCGCCAGCAGTTCGGGTTCGCCGAACAGGCGTTTCTTGCCGAGCACACGCACCTCGGCACGCTCGATCCAGTGCAGGTAGTTGCTGTAGCCGGCGAAGCGCAGCGGCTGACCGATACGCGCCACGCGGGCGTCGGCGCTCAGGCTCAGGCGTGGCTTGGCCGACAGGTTGTCGTAGCGCACCTGCAACAGATCACGCGCCAGAGCCACATCCACGCAACGCTGGGTATTGGCACTGCCCGCCGCCTGCTCACCCTGCGGTTGCCCGTCGATGCTCAGACGGAACGGCTCGACGCTACCCTCGGCGACGCTGCCCGGCGCGCATTCCTGCGCCTTGGGCGTGCTGACGATGGATTCGTCGTACCAGATTTCCACCTCGACGCGGCGGTTGGTGGCCCAGGCTTCCGGGCTGTTGCCCTTGACCAGCGGCTCGTTCGGGCCACGGCTGTCGAACTGCACCTGATCCGCGCGCAATTGCAGACGCTCGATGAAGATCGCGCCGACTTCCTTGGCACGTTGCAGGCCGAGGCCGAGGTTGTCCTGATAGATGGCGCGGGTGCGCTCGGACAGATGCTGCGGATCGGTGTGGCCGATCAGGCGCAGGCGCAGGTTGCGCTTGCCAGCCAGGCGCTGCATCAGGGTGTCCAGGATATCGCTGTCGGACTGCGGCACCGCCGAGCGACCGGAGGCGAAACGCACCACCGGCAGGCCGTCGCGCAGCGCCACGCTGTCGATTTTCTCATCGCCGACGTCCAGCAACTGCTCGCGCTCGCCGAGCACGCCTTCGCGTTGCCAGAGGATCAGCCGCTCACGCGGCAGTTCGCGCTCGGCGTTGTGCGGCAGAGCCGACAGGCCACCAGGGGTGAAGGGCCGGCGCTGCAACAGCGACTCGTCCTCCATTGCCCCGCGCGCGCCTTGCAGGCCGCAGCCCTTGCCAACTTCACATTGCTCCACAGCCAGTGCCACGGCGCTGGCGAGAGGGTTCAGGGTCATGGCGGCGATACCGCACGCCAGCAGTTTGCGCATGCTCATCGGATCACCTCCACGCTGTCGCTCGCCGGTACGATTTCTTCTTCCAGTTGCAGGTCGTAGCAGCACTCGTGAGGCTCCCAATGCTCCTTGATCCAATCCTTCACATGCTTGATCCGCTCACGCGCCTGCTTCACCTCGCCCTCCATCGGCAGGTGGTAGGCGATACGCAGGATCGACGGCTCGGCGTACAGCGCCTTGAGCACCTCGTCCATGCGCGCCTGGTACTGCTCGCTCAGGCGTTCGCCGTCGAAGGCCGCCGGGGTCAGGTCCAGGCGCACCACGCGGTGGATGCTGGCGCCGAAGTTGGCCCTGACCAGGCGACCCTGGGTCAGGCGCACCACGCGCGGGTTCTCGGTGACGATGCGGTAGCCGCTTGGCAGGGTGCGTTCATCGACCTTGACGATGAAGTTGCTGCCACGCATTTCGCTGGGCACGGCGGCACAGGCGATGTGGTAGCGACCGTACTGGTCGGTGGTCACCAGCCAACCCTTGGCCGTGGCGACACGCACGCCCGGCAGGCCCGGTTCACCCTCGTCCTGGTAGCCGTTGCGGTTCTTGTCGTCGAACACCTTGCCGATCAGGTCCGAGCAGTCGAAGGTCGGGTCGGCGACCACGCGCACGCTGGCGCTGGCGACGTTGGACACCCGCGCATTGGCGAGCAGGTTCAGCGCCCAGGTCTGGTTGACGTACTCGGCGAAGCCGACGCCCGAACCGACCACCAGCAGCAGCTTGATGGTCACCGCCTTGTCCACCGGCAGGGTGCGTCCCGGCCAGCGCAGACGCCGACCTTCGACTTGCGGCTCGACCGGAATACCGTCGATCTGCGCCGATCCCTTGACGTACTTGAAGCCCGGCGGAATCTGATCCTCGATGGCAATGTCGGTCAGCGCGCTGCCCAGAGTGTTGCGCGCGGTCAGGGTGTACGGCACCAGCTCGCCACGGGTGACGTTGACCTTCGGCGTGGTCTTGGTCATCACCACCGCGCCACCCAGTACCGGGTCGAGCGGAATGTGGTTGTTGACCACGTTGGCCGAGGTGCCTGGCGTCAGGTTGAAGCTGAAGTAGTACTGCGTGGTCGGCGCACCGCCAGCCACGATGCCCTGGCAGGCCGCCGGGTCATGTGGCGTGACATTGGTGGCCGGGGCCGGGTCGCTCTGCTGCACCAGTGCCGGAGCCGGGTTGGCGCCTACGACAGGCGTACCCTGGCACGCCGGAATCAGCGTCGAGGGATTGGGCAGGTAGCCGGCCGGATAGGTGGTCACCTCCAGGGTGTAGGTACCGGCGGGCGCGTTGTTCGCCAGCCAGAACTGGTACAGGCCATCCACACCGGTGGTCTGCGACGACGAGCCGTTGAGGATGAAGGCGCTGACATCCGCGCCACCCGGGCCACGCAGGGTCACCACGGCGCCGGCTACCGGCTGGCGGGTCACGGCGTCGTAGACCACGCCACTGGGGTCCAGCGGCAGGCTTTGCTCGACGATGTTGTCGCCCGGCATCAGGGTCATGCCCTTGAGCGCACCCTTGTCGATGGTGGCGCCGGCCGGGTTGCCGGCGTTGGTGCCATTCACGGCATCCGACGAGTCGCGCTGGCCCTGGTTGATCGGCTGACCGCTTTCGTTGGTCACGCTGCCGATGAACACGGCGCCCGAGGCATCCTTGAAGCGCAGGTCATAGCCGCTGCCAGCCGGCAGGCCGTCGAAGCTGTACTTGCCATCCGCGCCGGTGATTGCCGTCGCCACCACCACGCCGTTGCGCATCAGCTCGACACGCACACCCGCGACCAGCGGCTCCCCTGGATTGAGGATGCGGTCATGGTTGTTGTCGCGCCACACCGTACCGCCGATCCTGGCCGGCTGACTGGCCGAGACCTGGGCACTGCTTTCGTTCTCCGGGCCGACGAAGCCATCTGGCTCGCCACCGCCGGAAATCCGCGCCGTGTTGACCAGCACCTGACCATCGGCGGCAGCCGCGACCAACACCTTGACGGTGATGGGCGCGCCGTTGCCGCCTGCGGCGATCACGTCGCTGGTGGTACAGGTCAGCACGGTCGCACCCGCGCCGGCCGGGCAAATCCAGCCCGCACCCACGGCCGGCTCGGCCAGGGTCATGCCAGCCGGCAGGTTATCGGTGATGGTGATGACGCCACTGGTCGCCACGCTACCGATGTTGCTCGGCTCCAGGGTGAAGATGCCCGGCACGCTGGAACCGGCAGCCACCATGTCGGTGACCGAGGTCTTGACGATGCTCAGGTCAGGCGCATTGCCGGCATCCTCGGGGAAGTTGTTCTCCACCGAGGTGGTGTTGCTGCCGGTCAGGTCGATCGTGACGATTTCACTGCTGGTCGACGTCGGGTTGTTGCCCGTGCCACCCGTGGTACCCGGCACCGGATTGCCATTGTTGGTGCCATCCGGCTGGCCGGGCTGGGTCACGGTGTAGGTGCCTTCCGGCAGGCCGTCGAAGCGATAGCTGCCGTCGGCCTGGGTCGTGGTGGTGCGGGTGACGGGGTTACCGCTGCTGTCGGTACCGGTCAGGTTGATGGTCTGGCCACCGATACCCTTGTCGGTACCGTCCTTCAGGCCGTTGTTGTTGTGGTCGAGGAACACCTGGCCGCTGATGCTGCGGTCGCCCGGCAGCTCGGCGAAGTTGTTGCCGGTGGACTGGGTGTTCGGCGGCAGTTTGATGGTGCCGATCGTGCTGACGGGAACGCTAGGCAGGCTGCCCGTGCCAGGCGTGCCGCCATTGGGCACGGCGCCGCCAATGGTCTTGCCGTTGGCGGTACCGGCCGGCTGGTTGGGCTGGCGAACCTCATAGTCACCCGGCTCCAGGCCGTCGAAGCGGTAGTTGCCGTCGGCGTCGGTGGTGACGTCAGCCACTTTGCTGCCGTTCTTCCACAGCTCGATCGGCTGGCCGGAAATACCGGCATCGGTGCCGTTGACGTTGCCGTCATTGTTACGGTCGAGGAACACCTTGCCGCTGATGCTGGACGGTTTGACCTCGGCGAAGTTGTTGTTCAGCGAGCCGCTGACCTCACCCGTGCCCGCCGCATCCAGCACGATGTTGGTGATCTGGCTGCTGGTGGTGGTCGGGTTGCTGGCGCTGCCAGGTGTGCCCGAGCTGCCATTCACGCCCTGGATCATGCCCGCCGTGGTGATGCCGTTGCTGGTACCGGTCGGCTGAGCGGCCTGGCACACCGAGTAAGCACCCGCCGGCAAATTGGCGAACAGGTAGTTGCCCTGGGCGTCGGTGCTGGTCGTACTCAGCAGCGGAGCGCTACAGGTCGGGCCGTCGCGCAGCTCGATGGCAACGCCCGGCAGCGGCTGATCGGTGCCGTTGAACAGGCCATCCGGGGTCACATTGTTGTCGGCGAACACCTTGCCCGAGATGAAGCCCAGGGTGCTGACCTTGAGCGGTGCGTTGGCCGGATCGGGGTTGCTGCCGGCATCGGTCTGCAACTCGCCCGCCGGGATGTTGTTGTTGTAGTCACCCGGCAGATCGGCGGTGACATTCACCTCAATGGTGCAACCGCCCGCCGGAATCTGCGCGCCGTTGGCATAGGTCACGCTGGTGGCGTTGGCCACCGCCGTCACCGCGCCCGGGCAGGTCTTGCTCACGCTGGGCGGCGAAGCCACCTTCATCGAACCGGGGGCCTGCGGCAGGTTGTCCACCAGCGCCTGGCTCAGGGTGATCGGCGCCGAGTTGGGGTTGTTCAGCACGATGGTCAGGCGCGACGTGCCGTTCGCCGGGATTACCGCCGGGGCGAACTGCTTGCCCACGCTCGGCGGGGTGCTGATGATCACTTCCGCGCTGGTCGGCTCGTCATTGGTGACGCCTTCCTTGGTGCTTACCGCACCCGTCGGAATGGTGTTGACCTTGCTGCCGGGGGTGTTGCTGAGCACATCCACGGTCACCGTACAGCTGGCACCGGCGGCCAGCGTGGCGCCGGTCAGACGTACCGAGGTCGCCGACGCAGCCGCCATGACCACGCCGCCCGGGCAGGTGGTGCTGGCATTCGGCGCTTGCGCCACCACCAGGCCGCTGGGCAGGTTGTCCTGCACGCGAATCTCGCTCAGGGCGCTGCTGGCGCTGACGTTGCTCAGGAACAGGGTCAGGGTTTTCGCCTCGCCTGCCCGGGCAACCGCCGTACCGTTGGCGAAGCCCGCCGTATTGCTGCTGTCCAGCGTGCGGTTGTCGATGGCCTTGTGCAGCACCAACGCCTTGGTCACGCGCTGGGTGTCTTCCACCGGCGGGTGATCGACCGTCTTGCCGCCTACGGTCAGGCTATTGGCGGGAATGTTGTTGACGTACTCGCCTTCGGTGGCGGCGGTTACGTCCAGCTCCACATAGCACGACACCGTGCCGCCGCTCGGCGCACCCGCCAAGGTGCCCTTGGAGATCTTCACCTTGGTGTTGTCGCTGACGTCCACCACCGTGTTCGGCCCGCAGGTCTGCACGATGTTGGGGCCAGCCGGCACATACATGCCAGCCGGCAGGTTGTCGGTCACCGCGAAATTGGGCGCGACCACCGCCGTCGAGTTGAGGAAGCTGATGCGCAGGCGCGAACGCTGGCCGGCGCTGATCACCGCCGGGTTGAAGGCCTTGCTCAGGGTGACGCTCTTGCTGGTTTGCAGGGAGGCGCTACCCGACGTGGAGCTGTTGGTCTGGCCCTGGTCGCTGACCAGGGTGCTTTGCGGGATGGTGTTCACCACGGTGCCCGGATTGGTGCTGACCACATCCAGCTCGATCAGGCAGGTCGTGCTGGCGGCCAACGTCGCACCGGCCAGGGCAACGCGGGTGCCGCCCGCCGCAGCCGTGACCACGCCGCCAGGGCAGGTGGTGGTGGCATTGGCCGGACTGGCGACCTGCATGCCGTTGAGCGCGGCGCCGGCCGTGCCGTCGACGGTGAAGTAGTCGGTCACACCCATGCCCGTCAGGGCCTGGCTGCCGTTGGTGACTTCAATGGTCAGGCGCGCGGCCTGGCCCGGCGCGACGCTGGTCGGGTTGATGCTCTTGGACAGGGTCGGAATCTGCGCGCCACTGCGGGTCAAGGTCGCGGAGACCGGCAGGGTATTGCTGATCCCACCATCGGCGGTGACGTTGCCCGCCGGGATGGTGTTGACCCAGTTGCCCGAGCCGCCGTTGTCCACCACGTCGAACAGCACATCGCAGGAGCCCGATGGCGGCAGGCTGGCGCCGGTCATGGACACCGAGGTCGCGCCCGCCGCGCCGCTCAGTACCGGGCTGCCACCGCAGGTGGTGTAGAGGTTGGCGGGGTCGGCCAGTTTCAGCTGGGCCGAGGTCAGCGGGTCGGTCACCGAGACGTTGGTCAGGGTGGCGCTGCTGTCCGAGTTGGTCAGGCGGATGCGCACCTGCGATTTGCCGGCAGCCGTCATCGTGGTCGGCGAGAAGACCTTGGTGGCACTCAGCGCGCCGGTATAGACCAGGGTGGCGGTATTGCTGGTCGCCGCCAGGTTCTTGCTGCCAGTGGGCTGCGCCAGGCTGGCATTGACGTTCGCCGTGTTCGGGTAGCTGCCGGCAGGGCCGACCACATCCACCTGCACCGTACACATGCCCGGCGTGTTGCTGCCCGCGGTACGCGCGGCCAGCACCCCGCCATTGAGCGCCAGCGAACTGCTGCCCGCCGCCGCCGTGATGACACCACCGCAGTTGGTGGAATAGTTCGCCGGGTTGGCGACCTTGAGGCCCGCCGGGAAGGTGTCGCTGACGCTAACGCCAGTGATCGCCTGATCGTTGTAGTTGCGCAGGCGGATACGCATGGTCACCACCGAGCCTTCGGGCCTGGTGTTGCCGGTCTGGGTCGCCACACCACCGTAGTTGGTGTTGTTCCCCGCGTTATAACCACCGGTGTACTGGTAGTTGGTGCCGTTGAAGGTCTTGTCGGCCAGCAGGGGCGCCTGGGAGATGGAGCCGGTGTTGTTCGACGCGCTGCCGTTGCAGGTGTGGTTGGTTTGCGCATCGCTCTGCGAAGCGCCGTACCAGACGCCGCAGCTGGCGATCTGGTTGTTCATGGCCCCCGAACCATTCGGGTCGGTCAGCGCCCAGAAGGTGATCGTGCACTGCCCCGGTGTGTTGCCGGCGGCCGCCGGCAGGGCGGGAATGACGAAGTCCAGCGCCGTGTCGCCTACCGCGTTCGCGGTCGTGGCGCCGCAGTTCGAGGTCGGCGTGCGATCCGCGCCGCCGAACATGCCGGTGAGGAAGGTGGCGCCGTTTTGCAAATTGTCGGCAACGTGCACGTTGTTGCGCGCGGAGCCACCGAAGTTGCTCACCGTCACGCTGAACTGCGCCGGGTTGCCGGGCGCCACCCGGCTTGGGCTTGGGCCTGACTTATCGACGAACAGCTCGTCGATCAGCGTCACCGTCGCGCTTTGCTGCTGGCTGACGATGCCGGGCTGCCCGGTGATCTGTACCGCGCCCTGGGGAATGTTGTTGGTGAAGGTCAGCGGATTGTTGTTGGCGGTAGTGCCGGTGAAGCTCACCGTGATCTGGCAACTGCCGCCTGCCGGGATGCTGTAGCCGCTGGTCTGGATGCCACCGCCCGCCGAATTGGTGAAGGTGTTCGTACCGCCACAGCTGTTGGCGATCGCCGTCGGCGTCAGACGTACGCCGCCCACACCGCCGTTATCGATACTGCTCTCGTTGAACGGGTTGACCGGCAGCGGCGTGCTGCCGCTGTTGCTCAGGGTGATCACGAAAGTACCCGTGCCACCACTGGTCACCCGCACCGGGTTGGCAGACTTCGCCACCGACAGTGGCGAGCGCACGGTGATGGGGTCCTGGGCATTGGCGGCAGGCTTGAGGCCCTGGTCGCTGGAGAACGAGGAAGTCAGCAGTTGGTTGTTGCGGTTGAGCAACTCGTAGCTGCCGTTGGTCTGCAGCGCTCTGACCGACACCACGACCGAGCAGGTGGTGTTCTTGGCGACGGACAGGCCGCTGACCGCGACCTTGGCAGCGGCGCCAGTGGTCAACGCGACGTTGCCGGTATTCCCGCAGCTGCCTGGCGAGACACTGACCACGCTCACCGGCTCGATGATGGCGCCACCTGCGCCAGCGGTGGGGAACACGTCCTCAAAATCCACGCCGGTCAGGTCTACGCCAGTCGATGGGTTGCTGACCGTCAGCGTCAGGTTGACGTTGCTACCGCCCAATACCGCAGTGCCGGAAGCGAAGCTCTTGGCCCAGGTGGGCGGCGAGACGGCGCTGATGGTGAAGTTCTGGCTACCGCCGGTGAAGTTGGTATCGCCGCCGGCATCGGCAACCGCGCCCCCCAGCAACGAGTAGCTCACCGTGGAGGCAGAGCCCGTGTTGGAAACGGCCTTGACCGGAACGTCGATGTAGCAGACTGCGGCGCTCGCCGTTTTGGCAGGCACGGTCATGCCACTCAGACTGAGGGTGCCGCTGCCCGCCGTCACGCTCAGCGTGCCGGCGCATCCCGCCGAGCCCGAGATCTGGTACGTACCATCGAGCGAAACCAGAGTGTTGCCGACGGCGGGGTTCGGAACCAGGTTGGAAAAGTTCACCCCGGTGAGCGGAGTAGCAGAGTCGTTGGTCAGGGTGATCCGCACAGTCGTCGAGGAGCCTGGAGCAACCGACGTGGGGGAGCCCGGCATGTTGTTAACCCCCACCGTGAAGTTGGGGTTCGCTGCCGCCCAGGCATTACTGTTTGCACCCAGCAGGGCTACGGCAACTCCGACACGGGTTAACTGCGCGGACCGATCTACCAGACCACTCAACCCTAATGCCAAGCGCTTTTTCCACGAAACCATGCACTCTCTCCCCACGACGGACGCAAACCAACTAAGGATGATCTGAAATAGCCACCTCTTCAGGAGCAACTTCAGCACTGGCCAACTTTAAAAAGCGGAAAATCGACCAAAAAACGATCCAATCCCCGCTCACACTGGCATTTTCGGATGGCTGCGAGCCCTCGCAGCCATCCTTTCCAGAATTACAGGCGTACCGCTCCCGCGCCGGCGAGCAAATGTCGGCGCGCCATCCACAGATTCGATAGGGCGAACAGCGTGACCAGTTGCGCGGTGTTCTTGGCCAGGCCGCGGAAGCGCACCTTGGTGTAGCCGAACTGGCGTTTGATCACCCGGAACGGGTGTTCGACCTTGGCACGTACCCGGGCCTTGGCCTTCTCGATCTTGCGCTTGGCATTGTACAGCGCGCTTCGCTTATCGCCTGTAGAAATGCTTTTCTGCCGACTGCTGTTCCCGCTGGATTGGACGCTAGTGCGGACCAAACCAGCAAGCTGAGATGACAGCGCATAGGCTGTATCCAGCAGCTCGCGAATTACTTCCCGTTTTAGCGGCTGACCGATCACCGCTAACTGCCAGCGACTGGAGCTAAGAGTACCCTTACGGACACCTGATTGCAGGGCCCGTACCAGGCGATCGACGCTCTGAAAGCTTTGCTCGTCGCTACCTTGCTCATCCTTTTGGCCGGTAGGGGCACCCAGCATGACACCTTGGTGGGTACTTTGCTGCCAGCGTTCGAGCAACTCTGCACCAACCACTTCCTCCCCAAAATTAATCCCCGGCAGGTGGCCCTCCAAAGCACCCCGCAGATTGATCATCCCCTCGTGACCATCACCACCAGCTGCATCAGAGATAATGCCAAAATACAAATCCACACCGTGTTGACTGCCATCCAGCAAATACAGAAAACGCACCGGATTGGCTGGATCAAGACTGGCATAAACGTTTGCCAGTGCATGGCGGTATGCCTGATGGGTTTCTTCGTTGATCTCATCAAGGCGAATCAACCGCGTCTGCGCCCCGCTCAGAAGACTGGGGGAAAAGGCAACACTGGGAATCTGCAGTAAGGAGGGTGTCCGAATTTTTGTGTAACCGGCTCATGAGCGACACTGTCGCAGTAAGTTTTTCAGCAATCCCTGTTCCGTAGCATCTACAGTCGTAAGCTTGGTTTTATTTGTCATAAGCCACTCTTTTGTTTGGTCCTTCAAGCCGATGCTACCTATTTCTATTGCGCATTTTTCATGACTGCTTCCAGCTACACTGTCACGGCTTTTGAACACTGACTGCCAAGCCGCTCAAGCATATCGATGTACGCCAGCCGAGCCGCCTGAATAACGGCGCTGGTTTCCTCACACATCATCACCACCACATCCCCACGCAGTTCATACAGCCGGCTGCGCAGACGACGCGCATTGTCACGATGCTCGCGCTCCCAGCTTTCTGAACAGGGGTCGCGGGACAGGAACAGCAGGCCAATAAACCCAGGCTTTGCCCGCTCTATAGCCTGATGAATGAGCTCACTGGCATGGCATCGTAACTTCATTCCCTTGCGCAGCCCCTTGAGGTCGATCATGCCGCAGTCGAAATCATCCTGGCTTACACCCGCTGCATGCAATGTCGCCAACTGCTTTTCAAAAAAGCCAAGCACATGTCGCTCAAAGGCGTCGTCGTAGCTTAAGGCAAGCATGCTGGCCAAGGCGGTTTGTGTGCTGACAGCCATGTCGAACATAAAGCTGTCGGCGGTGGCGTCTTCAATTTCTGCTTCAAATTTGTCCCAGACCTCGTCAGCCACAACGCAGGCAAGGTCATGCGCCTCCACACGGAGCTCATGCATCCGCTGCAGTTGTTGGGCAAGCAAATTTTCCAATGGCGCGTTCATCGTGTTTCTCCATGCGTTGCTGATTTGTCAGGAGAAAGGATGAGGCGATGATGCGACAGC
>Ga0102831_1000324_pt1 | contig 22053 bp, 26 predicted proteins | sample ColrivemetaGS747_FD_84508 | JGI IMG/M metagenome (GOLD analysis project Ga0102831, IMG submission 84508) | Estuarine microbial communities from the Columbia River estuary - Freshwater metaG S.747 | ecosystem: Environmental > Aquatic > Marine > Intertidal zone > Estuary | place: USA: Columbia...
CAAGGCTGACGACTTCTCTGGAACTGACCAGTCAGTGTCTTCCTACCGTCACGTCCTGGTTGAGTTCGACAAGAAGGCCAAGGACGAGCAGGTAGCCATCTTCCATCAGTCCAACCTTCCCATAACCGCACTAATCGAGTCTGGCGGAAAATCCGTCCATGCTTGGGTGCGTGTCGATGCCGAGACGAAAGAACAGTGGGAGGAACGCCGTAATACGGTGTATGACTTTCTTACCGACCACGAACCTGACCCCCAGAATAAAAACCCTTCCCGCTGGTCACGGCTAGGTGGGGTCATGCGTGGGGACAAGGAGCAGAAGGTTGTAGCCCTCAAAGTCGGTGCTGAGTCTTGGGACGCTTGGGTTATCTGGAGGGACGGCCACGATCTCCCCGATGAACTCAATACGGACTTCCTGGAAACCTACGACACTCAGCACGACCCGAACCACGTCATTGGTCACGGACGTTGGCTGTGCCGTGGCGGTAGCCTTCTCATCACGGGACAGTCGGGTATCGGCAAGTCCTCCTTCACGATGCAGACGGCCTGCTCCTGGGCGTTGGGCCGTGAACTGTTCGGCATCCCCGTCAAGAAGCCCCTCCGAGTCGGCGTCATTCAGGCCGAGTGCGACGTTGGCGACTTGGCTGAGTCCTACCAAGGCGTCACGTCCTCTATGAGCCTATCTGCGGCGGATAAGCAAGTCCTCAAGGAGAACCTACGCTTCTACACCGAGACGACCAAGACGGGCAAGGACTTCGCTGACTTGGTTCGCAAGATCGTCGTCCGCATGAAACTCGACGTAATCTTCTGCGACCCCCTCCTTTCCTACGTCGGCGGCGACCTGTCTAAGCAGGAGGTTGCTTCCCACTTCCTCCGCAACCTTATCCAGCCTATCCTAAAGGACACGGGGTGCATCATCGTCTTCACCCACCACGAAGGTAAGCCTAAGCCAAAGGAGGTGACGGAGGGCCAGACCATCAGCGACATGGCATACAGTGGCCTAGGAAGTTCTGAACTCGTCAATTGGGCGAGAGCAATCATCAACGTCCGCCGCGAGTCCAAGGACTTCCCTATCTTCTCCTTCAACCTGACCAAGCGTGGCAAGTTGGCTGGGATGCGTATGCCAGACGGCAAGCCTACCCTATCCATCAAACTCCGCCACGCCGAAGGCAAGGTGCTATGGGAGGTCGCACCTCCTGGATCTAAGTTCGCCTTGCTTGAGGTCGGCCAGCAGTATGCCCACTTCTCGACCAAGCCCATGACTAGCCGTGGAGCCTTGATTAAGGAACTGGAGTCCGACTACGGATTGAACAAGGAGCAGGCGGAGGCCGTGATCAAGGCGATGGTCACTAATGGCATCATCAGCCCTAAAAAGGTGGGTGCGGCCCTGTTTTACGAAGGAACTACCCCCTCAGAATGACAAAAACCACCCGCCAAGGCGTTATCGTGGACTGGTTGGTGTCCTGCTATTCCCCTTTTGCGTCCAAAGCCGCCATCCGAGAGCCAGAGCCATCATCAACGAGGCAACGACTAGGGCGACGGCTATGTCCCGTGAAGTCTGGAGGGCAAGGGTCGCCTCGGACAACTGCCTCTCAGTCTTCAGGTCGTCGGACTTGATACCTGAGTCGGTGATGAGCATTACCATAGCCTCGGTAGAAGAAAAGGCGTTCAAGACGTTATCGACCACACAGGCCGTATAGACGGCACAAATGGAAGAGATGCCCAAGATTATGCCTGCCGAGATTAACAGGTTGTTATCTACGCTTGGCTTTTCTTTTGGCACTGGGAACTCCCTTCTTTACGGCGGCTACCTCTTTCTGACCCCTAGCGTGAATGTATTTCAAAAGGTAATCCAAGACTTCAGGGGCGGCATAGCCAGCCGCACCCGTGGCGGCGAAGCGTAGGGGAATGGACTGGATGTGTTCAGCGACGGCCCAGCCCACGAAGGCGGCGGTTATAGCGGCGGCAAAGACACGACGAACCACCCATCCCCAAGACACAGGTTCGGTGGACAAAAGCAGGCGAGCCACCATAGCCGCAGAACCTAGGGCCGAGGCAATCACCCCGTCCTTAACTACCTGTTGGTAGTCGTCGGGATTACTCGCTGGGGGAGGGGGGGACATTGTTTTTAACGGAGTCCCTAACCTTGTCGAACAACCACCAGAGTCCTAGGCCAGAGATGGCGACTAGGGTAGTACCAGCGATGTATTCAAAGTAAGGGCTGTCGATAATGAAAGGAATGGCTCCAGCGAACGCCCCAGCCAAAAGGATCGGGATGCCGATTCGGATGGAGGCAAAGGCACAGGCGATGCCGCCAAGGACGACCAATCCAGCCCCCGTCAGAGTCCAGACGTTGCGGGATGCGTCCTGCTTAATTTGGATAATCTCTTTCTGGAGGTCTGCAATACGGGCATCCTTCAATTCGGACACACGCTTGGCCTCCTTCTGGTCAGCCTCCATCCTGGCCCAGTTGCCATCAATCTTGGCTAGGAGTTTCTTTCCGAAGTCCATGGCGTCAGCGTACGCTTTTGCGTCCGCTTTGGCCGCACGCTGTCTGGCAAAGGCCACGTCTCCTTCTGACGGCACTGGAAGGTAGGACGAGGCTACCCCAAGTTCGGCCTTTGCGACAGCAGGCTTGTCCAGGTTCTCGACGGCGACCACGATGGCCGCACCTACACGGCTGTCGGTCTTATCCAGTTCCTTGCCGAGAGACTGAACCACGGCTCCGTTGGTCGGAGCGTCAGGTTGCTTCGGCAGTTCTGGCTTAGTGGATGAGCATCCAGCCAGGAGGAAGATCAAGGCCAGATACCGCATCGCTTATTCCTTGGACTTGAGGGCGTCGAGCAGTTCCTTGCCTTTGGAGATCTTGGAACTGTTGGCGTTCTTGACGCCAGCGAAGAAACCGCCAGCGAAGCCGAGAATGAGGGAGATGAGTGCGATAATCATAAGATTAAACAATTCGCATACCGATGCGGTAGTTAACACCACCGATGGTGACGAGTAGGTCATTGGTGTCAGAGCCGCCTGTGTGGGACACAATGCTGTCCAACGAGAACGCAGGGCCAGAGGCGGTAGAAAGGGTCGTACCCTTGACGTTGCCGACCACCTCAAACTTAGAGGTGGAGGTGTAACCAGTTGCGACGCCGACGCCGACGTTGCCAGAAGCGTCAACGACTAGTGCGGAAGTGTCAGGAGTGTTTTGGTCTTCGACGAGCAGGGCGTTGCCCGTTCCAAGTTGCGTGATACGCAGGGCGGCATTTACAGTCCCGACTGGGGCCTGAATAATCTGCGGTGCGGTGTAGGTGTTTGAAGTGTTGGTGTTCGCAACAGCCTTTTGAACCCCAGCAGAGTCCCTGTAATTGATGTTCGTTGCAATCCAGATATCACCAGCAACAGAGGTGGTCGGAGCAGTCCCGACGCCAAGATTGAGAGAAGCCGAGCCAGCCGTAGGTGCGGCCATATTTACCTTCCCAGTGAATGTCACTCCAGCCTTGACCCAAGTCTGCGAAGCAACTGTTTCGGGCATATTGGAGCCGTTGCCGTAGACAAGGTAAGTCCCATTAAAACCGAAATCACCCCAGGCGATTGAGCCGCCATTACCCTGTCCGAAGCGGATGCGAAAACGGCCATCGGAGTCCACTCCAGAAGCATCTAGATGCCCATTATCCTGGAAATCCAAAGACCAGGTAAAACTTACCCCACCTGTAAAGGTGGCTCCATCAAGCCTTGCGTAATCGTTGAAAGAGGCAGAGGTAATGTAGCCCTGCGAAGTGACCCAAGACTCCGTAGCGTAGCCAGTCAGAGCAGACGAGTCGATGAACCCAGAGGGATTGCTGGCATCATACTTATCATCCAAGGCATCTTGGAGGTCGGTCTGGTCAGACAGAGTTCCAGTGATGTTTCCCCAGACAGAAGCAATGCCAGACAGGTCTGAAATGGTAGCGAACGGATTGGCCGAAGAAGGAGAGTCAGCACCATTTAAAGCACCAGCCACATCGGATCCAAGTGTTTCAACGCCAAGATTAGGCCAGATTGCGTCCAGAGTAGATGCGTCAGGGTTCTGGTCAATGTCACGGCGGACAAAGCGAGCGTTTGCCACCTGTTCAGACATAGCAACACCAAGAGGAAGCGGCTGGATTACTCCATCGGAAACGACGTCAGCGAAGACGTTACAAGCAGTCTGGATTAGGGTGTAACGCTTGTCATCAATCGAGATTGAGATTTCAAGCATCGTAGCCTTACGTTCAGCACCAGCCAGGAACTGATGGCACTCGGCGGTAGCAAAATTGATGGATCCAGAATACCCGTTGTAACCAATAAGGCTTCCAGAGGCCGTAAGAACGCTGTCTTCGGCAATCACGATATCCCACTGATACTGACCAGTAGCAAAGACCTGTGCTGGGGACAAGGCGGCGGCGATGGAAGCAGGCGACGCATTGTAGGACAGGGTTGCCGTCTTAGTGCCGTAAGCAATCGTGATGCTACCAGCCTTCGGTTGAGGTGCGATGCTGACACGCCAGATGCGGTTAGTGCCGTTCCATGCTTGGACTTCGCTTACAGTTACGGCAGGAGTTGGTAGGGCCGTCCACGTCGTGCTAAGGGCAATCGGGTTCTGTCGGAGTTCGACGAACACAATCTGACGATGTTCGGCACTGCCAGTCTGGACAAGGCTGATGGACTCGTAGGAGGACGGGGTAAGGGTGTCAGATCCGATGCCGATAGCAGGCTTCAGTCCGTAGGTGTTCCAAGTAATCGTATAGCCATCGCCAGTCTTGGAGACGGCGACCCCACCTTCGGAGGACACTTCGGTAAGGGCGTTCAATGCGGCGGCGACTTGGGTAGTCGTGGCATTGTATGGCATAGGCCCAGTTTCGGTCGTTCCGACCATCAGTTCCCAGGAGCCACCAGTAGGGTATGTATTGGTATCACCGACCGCAACAGAGATGGCCGCACCCGCTGGGAATGGGACTTCGACGGGGGACGTGCCGACCCCAGCGGATGCGACGATATGAAGTTCAAGTTGGGCTACGTTCCCCTGATAAAAGGACGGAGCCGCCGCCTGAATGAAGGCGTTTTGGTTAGCCAACAAGCGGTTGGCGTCCGTCGCCATCCAAAAACGATAGGTATTAATAGCCATAGTCCCTATCTTGGCCTTTAGTCAAGAAATGGTCAAGACGGCATTGTGACCGAGTTAATCGTCCAATATGGGGTAGGCTCTACCCACGACCCATCGTGCTGAAACGAGTAAAACATAATACCTACAAGAGCGTCAGCATCTTGGTTATCTGGGAACATAGAGTCATCTATGGTCACATTGAAGTCTAGGGGTGGGTTTACCCCGTCAGTAATCGTCAGGTTTACCACGGCCCCACGGAAGGTATCCCTAGTGGCGTGGAAGTCATACCCTTGGTCGTCAGGCTGGACTGGCTGGTCGGCAGAGTCCCAAGACCCGCAATAAACGAGTTCAGAGTATCCTCCGTCTTCTTTGCCAACAAAGTACCCAATTCCAATAGACAGGAAATTGTCAACTTGGTACACAGGAGGAACCCCAGGTGGGCTGACAATCCTATCCAAATAATGCACGCCTAGGCACATCGTTGCCGAAGTACCAAATCCATTAAAAACCTTAAAAGGAAAAGCCCTGATGAGTGGATTAGGGTTTCCTATGGCTTGCTCATACCCTGCGTTATGAGGCGTAGGAATAATCCCTTTTTCGCTCCAGTTTGAATTGTACGGAGCGATGTATGGGAAATACTCTCGATATCCAGTTCCCTTGAACAAAGGGGAACGCAGTGCGGCCCAAGTCTTCTCGGAGTCCTTTCCGATATTTACGTTGTCTGATGGCATCAGACCTGGGCGTAGTAGTAGAACGCCTTTTCGGTTTCACCAGCACCGACTTGGATGCGGTCGCCCCAGAGTGATCCAGTGATGAGTTGTTCTGCGACTCCATCGACGATGCGTGCGATTGCGACGTGGGATACGTCCTTCGTGGAGTCGGGAACTTCTCCGTCCTCGATTTTGCTGATGGTAACGCCTCCTGGGAAAGCCCTGTTCTCGCTGTCATAGGCCACCTCAAGGTAGATGTATCCGTTGAGAAGCGTGAACGTGTCCTCCATGTTGGAAGGAATGACGTTATTTACCATGCCCGTACAGATTGTGAACTCGGCGTATTCCTCTGCAACATAGGACTGACGTTTGACCTGGAACGGGAAGTCGCAGGAGTTGGAGCAAGATCCAGCCATGGTAAAGTCAGGATTAATTTCGGTTTCTCCGCCCATAGTATTAACCCCCTCCCAAGTGACGTCACCAGAGAAGTCCTTGCAGGCCGTGACATTGGATTTATTGATGATATCCTTCCAAGAAGGGTCTGAGTCCTTGTTGGCATTGTAAGGGTCGTCTTCTTCTGTTACACCATCCTTGTTCATCAACTGCGTCATTCCAAGTTGTGCTTGGACTTCAAGGTTGATATCTCCTGTGTGGTACTGGACTACCTCAAAGCGATAATTGAAGGCAACGACAGCACTGGTATTAACTGTAAGAAGCGGGATTGTAAGACCCTGCAAGGCGTTGATAAAAGTTACAAAATACTGCCCTTCAAGTCCCTTTGATACCTGTACGTTCCCATTAAGGCCAGGGATTGAGTTAAGGCATCTGAACATAGCCAACTCATCGGACAAGATTGCTTCAGTCGTAGTGAAAGTGCTTACGACAGGAAATGGGATCACAGATGCCGCAGGCATAGAAAGCGGAGGAACGACGGCAGAAATTACGGCCACTCCGCTTGCGGCATCTCCATAAAAGTTGATTGCTTGAATGGAATTGCAGACCCCAGGAATACCTACTTGCTCGATATTGACGAAACAACCGAACGTATTTGCGACTGGGGTTAAGGTAGCGATAGCCTTATAGTTATATCCAATCTTACGAGGGTTCATCCAAGTAGTGTGGCAGTGTCCCCAGTCTCCTGGCAGTTCTGTGTCAGCCGCCGTGTAGCCTTCCATCTTCTGCACGTTCATCGTGTTCTCGTAGATTGACGGGCCTCTGTCCTGCTGGATTTTATTGAAGTCAGTAGGGTTGGATTGGGCAATCAGAGCGAGCGTCGGCAGGTTCTTTGTCGCTGGTTCTGCAATCGGAATGTCCTCAAATCCCTCTACATTGGTGTCCACGTCCCACTTGAACGCAAGAAGCGTAAGCGGGTCGGCAGTATCAAACAGCCTGTAACCTCCCCCACCTTCCATCGTAATATTTGAAAAAGAAGGCTCTGGGTCAAACGATGGGTTAGGCCACATCTCATTGTAGTCAGTCCTAGTACCTTCTGGGCAAATCTGAACCTTCTGGAACCAAGCCTGTTTGATATGGGTGAAAGCACCAGTCTTGATGGTTGGCATATTGCTCTGCGTGAACGTGCAAGAGCCTGTTGCGATCTGAAGGTAACGCTCGTTGTTAACCTGTGTGATTACGCACTGGAACGGGGATGTATTGCCTCCCTCATCTACGTTCTTCAACTGTGCTGGAAGCGGGGGGATTGAAGGCTGGTCAGAAGAAGAACCGCCACCAGGAAGCGTTAGCGAACCGATAAAGTTCTGGGTGATTTCCCATCCTCCGTCGATAGGGGGTTCTGCTTCTGGCTCAGGACTGGTGTAGATTACGCTACCGATTTTAACTAACTCCCAAACTGCGTCAGCGACTGGAGGAGTTCCTGGGAACACTACTGGGCAGGAAGGCGTGTAATCAGGAATTGCTACGATAATCGGAGGAACATCAATCGGTAGGTTCGTGGCCTTGAAGATGTAAATGCCGATAGGGATGCCAGAAATCTTAGGAACACGGATACCTCCGTCACCGATAAAGACAGAGTTCTCGTCGTCAATGATTGGGAAGGTAGGCAGAGCAAACCAGTTCTCAATGGTTGTCTGGGTCGTGCAAGTATCGACAGGGATTACAATTTCTTGAAGCAGTTTTGGCTTCCAGACGACCTCACCTTTGACGACACGGATAATGGAGAAGTCGCTCGTATTCCCAAGGACTTCGTAAGGCTCAACGAAGATTTGAAACTGCTGGATGATGCTGTTGTTTTCCCTTGAGTCCTGCGGGATATACATCCCGACGCCTCCGTTGGTCGAAGTAAAAATAACGCCATCAGACGGGCCGACTTGAGCCTTGTCCGTAAACGTAGCCAACTTGTTGAACGTCTTGGCGTAAAGATGATCCCCAGGAGACATACCTCCAGAGGCGTTGTTAGAAAAGCCTTCTAATCCCATTATTGTTGAGAGGTTGGCTCGGTTGCATCAACGGGATAGATTTCATCATCCCATCCGATGATACCACTCATCATAAGGTCGGCCTGCACTTTGTATAGGCCACCATAGACTTCGACGGATGCGTTCGTGCAAAGATAGGTTCTGTCACGCTTGACGCCTTCAGGAAGGATTACAGGCAAGTCACTGTCGTAATCATTAAGGAGGGTGTTGTAAGGCGGAGGAAGGTTGATTGCTCCGATAGCACCATAGTTTGCCCAACCGACACGAAGGATGGTCTTCTTAGCCAACTCAGCGTTGTTAGTGTAGCAAAGACAACGCAGGGTGACACCTGGCTTGAAGTATGACTTTACGCCAGCCTTCAGGTTAACTGGGTCTTCTGTGTTTCTGGAAGGAAGGAAACCTACGAACTGATACTGCGTAAGTTGAGTACCATTGGTAGTCACCATCGCAAAATGAGCCTTGTTAGGGTTCTTCTCAGGATCACTTTCGTTGGCAAAGATGTAGGCCGCAGGGCCAGCAAGCGGATGAATGTTGTAGCCAATCTTCTCGCACTGGATTTTGCTGAAGTTTGGATGCGTCTCAATCGGATCTTGTGACGTCGTGCTGGATACCTGGACTTGCGTGATGGTAGTATCAGCGGCCCCATCAATACCGCAATAATCTGCCGTAACTGTGCATACTCCGTCATTAGAAGAAGCGACTGCCTTGTGCAGAGTCATATTCTCCATGTTGGTAATCGGAGGTGCGTCGCCTCGCTTGAAATCGGTCGTGATATCGTACGACTTGTCAGAGTCTGCGGTGAACTTCAACTGCATCGTGACGAGGCCGAAGCCATCGTGCTGGACAGTCCAGTTCTTCTCCATCACATACCTTTCATTGATATCAACGCCGCTTTGCTGATACGAAATGCCGTTTGGCTGGTAGATTGGGAATGTCATATTATTTGGCTACTGGGCCGTTAGTGTCTGGAGGGGGAGGCGTGTTAGTGCTTCCGCCAGGTTGGGAGTTTGCAATCTTTTCGACAGCGGAAGCAGTACGGGCGGTATTGTCGGCAGTCTGCTGGGCGAAGTCAACACGGGAGATGGCGGAAAGGACGTCACCGCCGCCCATCTGTTGCATCTTGGAAGCGGCCTGAAACACTCCGCTTTGTAGGTTCATACCGCCTTCTTCCTTAATCTTATCATCAAAGGCGGATACAATCTTCTTATCACTTTCGGAAAGTTTCTGCACATCTCCGCCACGCATAGCGATGAAGCGTTCACGGACAGTCTTAGTGTCTTCACCAGCACCTCGGATACCTTCACCAGCCGTAGCCTTTGCTACAAGACCAGACTCATCCATTCCTAGCAACTTTTTAACCCCAAGATTATACGCCGTAGCAGGGCTAAGGAATTGAGCGTATTCTCCAAGCCTAGCACTACTTGAAAGAAGGGTCTTTTCTGCTCCACGATTTGCTGGCTTTAGTAGTTTTTCGACTGCTTCCTTTGCAGACACGTCACCAGACTCAACGCCCTTTGATAATCCACCAGCGGCGTATTCTTCAGACTTCGTGTAACCAACCAGGTCTTCAGCCGCTTTTGCGTAAGCGGTTTCCTTGATGCCAGTAAATGCACGACCAGCGGCGGCTGAGGATGAGATTGTCTGAGCGTCAACCTTTGGAGCCTGTTCAGCAAGACGTTCGATTTCTGCGGATCCGTTGCGAAGCATCGGGATCATATCCTTGAAAGAACCGCCGAACAACTGGTTTCCAAGGGCCGCCATTTCAGCGGTTTCGGCGTGCTTCTTGTAAGCATCGGCCATCTTCTTCAGGACGTCAATAGCACCTACGCTATGGTTCTTTACGTTATCTACATTGATACCGAGCCTAGAAAGTGCGACAACGCTAGTGCCGCCATACAGGGCCAACTTGCCTAGTTCCTTGTTGGCATTAGACATAGCCCCAGCAAACGTCTCAAAATCGACGCCAGACATTTGTGCGGCGTATCCATACTTCTGGACTTCTTCTACGGTAAGACCGCTTACACGAGAAACCTTCTCAATCTTCTGGGCGTATTCGATACCACCCTTGATGGCATCGACATACATTTCTGCGGCTTTAGTAGCCGCACCCCAAGCAGTCTGGATAAGATTGATGCCACTCAGTGCATCAGCAAGTCCAGATGTGATATCGAACTTTGCTTCATCCGACCATCCAGACTCCCAAGGGAGTGCCTTACGTCCTCTACCACGACCGCCGCCACCAGGAGAAGGCGGAGTAGGAGTGGGCGGAAGTGGGGGAGGGCCAGGAGGAATGGGTGGCGGCTGTGGTGGACGAGGCCCAGGAGGGGTGGGTCCTGGGGGTGTAGGCCCAGGAGGGGTAGGTCCTGGAGGGGTAGGTCCTGGAGGAGTGGGGCCAGGAGGCGTGGGGCCAGGAGGCGTAGGAGTAGGCTGTGGCTTAGGGGTTGGAAGTGGTACGTTTTCCAGACCCGTGGTGTCGGCCACGAACTTGATTTTTACTTCGTCGGAACTCATCGGCGGCGACGCTTCTCCTTGGCGGCTTTAACCCGTTCTTCCATGGCCTCAAGATGCTTCATAGAGTCGATATCTTCTTGGGTAAGAATATGAATGTCACCTCCATCTGCGATCACGTTGGCAAGATACATCCACATAGCCTCAGACTCAGGCATAGTCCAAGCCTGTTCATATCCGACTCCATTACGAGTAAGGTTAGTTACACAGGCCAAGACGATTGGGATACCCTTCGTTGCTGACGTATTCTTCTTATCCCAGATTACAGGCATATTGTCCTGCATGACCATATACTCTGACATTTTAGCAATTTCCTTTTGGTACTCTGAGTTATCAAGGAAGATTTTAACGAACAAATCTTTGTCCGCTTTTGTTGCCACAATTTGAAGCATCTCTTTTAGGTCGTAGGTGGACAGGATGCGTGCGGCGATGATTAGATCTTGAGGCGAAACAATCTTGTCAGGCACAAGAAGCGGTGAGTCGATTTCCTGCAACAGAAGCCTGTGCCGTAGGCACATAGGCTTCAAAACACGACCGCAGACCTCATACTCTAAGGTTGAGGTCTTTACGGCGTGACTGAAGCGGCTGTTGATGCCGCCTTCCATTTAGGCGATTTCCTGGTACTTGACGCCTCGGATGGAAAGTTTGCGGTACTCCTGATTGGAGCCGCGATCGGTAACTTCCTTCACGATGAACGACATACCAGAGTAGGTAAGGGTACTACCAGGAAGAACGGAGTCCGTGACCTTAATGACGCCTTCGATGGTAATCTCATTACGCTCGTCGTCTAGACGATTGGTAATAACACGACCCTGTTCGTCCATAACTTCGACGTCGAGGCCGAAGCGGACAGTCCAAGAGTCGGACTGGACGACGAGGCCCACAACTTCATCGTAAGGGCCAAAGATAAGGGCTTCTCCAAACTCGTTAAGTGCCATAGCGGTAGTAGTATGACTATGGCCTTATGTCAAGGAGACGGGGGTAGGACTGCGACCATGGTGTAGCAGACCTTGTTTCCGTAGTTTCGACTGTGCATACCTTCCTCGTCAGACTCGATCCAGGAGGCATAGAGTTTGCCTTCGCCTACGTTCCAAAGGTCTTTTAGAGCATCCAGGTCGGCCATCAAGCCGTGAACCTTGCTTACCCGTTCCCTATGCTGTACCAAGGTGTCGTCGTCTGCGGACGAATAGACGTAGATATCAAGGTTTACGACGTAGTTGCCAAGATTGTAGGCCCCAAGTTCTTTAGGGGGCAAGGCATTGGTCGAATAGACCACGATGGTCGGCAGGCTACGGAGGGAGTCCGTGATGCCCTTTACCACATTGGTATCGGTGATATTGGCGGCGAGGTAGGCTGAAACCTTATCCTCGATAATTGAACGCATTAGGTAACTCACGGTGTAACTTGTAGTCCTTTGCCGACCCCAGAAGTGGCGGCGAGGTGAAAGAGTGTGTTGGCGTTTCCGCCCTTGACAAGTTTATTAACCATCTCGACACGCATGGCGTATGCACGATGGTAAAGGCAGTATTTATACCAATCAAAAGTATGCGGCTTATATTGGCCGTGAAGACCCTGTTTGCTGTTTCCAACCGTTACGGAAGGAACAGTTGGGTTCTGAAGTTCATTAATCTGGATACCAGTACCCCATTGATTACCCTTAATCCAAGCGGCAGACTTGATTGAGCCTAGGTCTTTTGAAGCGGCAAACCAAGCGGATTTTAGTTCTCCGACACGCTTTTCAACACGTTTAGAATAGGCCAGGATCTCGGCTCCAGTATCTCCGATAACGCTGATTTTACCCTTTTCTCCAGCCGCCTCCATGTATTTAAAATAAGTAGCACTCTTATTACCACCACGGGTACGTTCGTGGATACCTTGGATGTTTCCAGTATAATAGGTAGAAAGGTCGATACGGCTGGCTACTCCAGCCTGTTTCTTGGCATATTCCCACTGTTGGAACTTATACCACAGGCTTTTTCCTGGATACATATCACCCCTCAAAAGCCAATCGGGGATTTTTGGTTCTGGTATTTTTTTCTTAGCAGCAAGCCAAGCGGTGAATACACCTTCATTACCATACTTTAAAATCTGACCAGCACCGACGTATGCTAATGGAATAAAGATACCTTCAATCTGACTGCGAACTCGGTCAGTGCCATTGTATCTTGCGGTCTGGGAAATGCCATCCTGACCCATTACGCCATCTGGCTCTAAAGGATAGACGTAATTCTGCATATCTTCACAGAAAAGCCTAGCCTGTTTCTGGAGTAGTTTAGACGCACTGCCACCCATAACACGGCAGTATGCCGCCAGGTGCTGTTGAAACTCCTTTTCGTTAAGGATTACGCCCTGAAGGACGGTTACTCTCATTGTTCCTTGGTCTGGACTCTTGCGATAACCCAGGACGCAGGGGGGCGATTGGCGATGGCTACGATGCGGTAGTCCTGACCTGCGTAATGTACGATATTTCCATACACGACTAGTCCAGGATTGGCGTCAGCAAACGACTTTAGAACCTTAACCTCAAAGGTTGTAGAGTTAAGGAAGCCACCAGTCTCCATGTCCTGTAAAACCATCGGCTGACTAATCATAGCCTTAACAGCAATAGGAGTTCCGCCAGGAACGGCCTTGATGGTCACGTCCTTGCCAATCTCAGTGAGAATGGAAGCCGCATCAGCGGCGAACTCTGCCCAGATATCGGCCATACCAATTGCCCTCGGTCAAGGATTGGAATATAAAAAAGAAGAAGCCCACCCCTTATGGGATGGGCCTCTCTGCATTGTGCGTCGGAGGGGACACTTGCCCCTCCTAGAAACCTTAGTCGAAGGTAATCTTCTGGAGGGCGTCGGGGTTGCCCTTGCCAGAACCGATGAGCCAGTTGGCCGACAGTTTGTGCAGGCCAGCCGACCAGTCGTACCAGTAGCGGAGAGCGTACGAGAACTGGCTGTCCGGATCCGTGACGATGGTCTGTTCGCCACCACCAGTGGTCGGGGCGGCAGGAACACGGGTGACGACCACAAGACCTTCCTTGCAGGAGACAACACCGTTAAGACCAGCCTCAAGACCAGCGGCGTCGAAGCCGTTGTATTCGTAGAAGTCGATACCGTGGATCATGCCGAGGCGGTTGCCACGGATAACGTCGGACGTACCGATGGAGAACGCCTGAGCGATAACGGGGTCGGAAATCAACTGCTGGTAGGCATCAGGAGAGACGAGGGCCGCACGACCTTCCTGGGGAAGATTGGCGAGCGTAAGGCTCTTGGCGATGTTGGAGACAGCGATACGGTTGAAACCAGACTGAGCACCATTGTAGCCAGACTCAAAGGAGTTATCAACCTTGCCGAGAACCTGGTCGAACAGGGACTTGACGACGGCGTTAGCCATCGGAGCCATGAACAGGCGGCGGAGGCGTTCCAGCGAAAGCGTGGCAACTTCGTAGTCGGTGAAGGCGACGGTGACGTGCTTCTGGTCAACCAGAGTCACGGGAACGTCGGTGGACACCGCATCCGAGGCGACGAAGCCAGTGGCTCGGTCATAATTGGCGGCGGTGAACTTGCCAGCGTAGCGAGTGTGGACGGTCGTACCACGTTCGGCAACATAGGCTCCGAAGTCGGTGACGGCGATCTTAGTGAGAGGCTGGAGTTGCGGGACGAGCGTCCGCAGGGACTCTTCAGCGACGAGTTGGAGGGTTAGGCCCCCAATAGCGTTAGACATAGTAGTTTAGGGTGAGTTTAGGGTGAAAGTGATTAGGAAACAGTGCCAGTAACCTTTTCAAAGGAACGCTGGGTAACTTCAGTTCGGTAATTGTGCGTATAGCCAATTTCAAACTCCATCGGGCCACCAGGAGGGGCGGTTTCCTTGAGTTTGATATTGAAGGAAAGGTTAGTATTTCCTCCGTTGGCGTTAGCATCTTCAACAATCTGCGACCACGATGCGGTCAGCAGAGAGCCGATTTCAGCGGTAAGTGAAGCAGGGAGAGCCATTTTCTATTAGCGAAGGCCAGAGGCACGCAGGATGGCCGAACGATTTTTGGTGTAGAAATCGGAAGCGGCCTTGGGTTCCTTCTGCTTCATAGCCGCCCATTCCTGGGCGATTTCGTCGTCCGTCTTGGCTTCGACAGCGGAGACAGCGGGAGAGACTTCAAGCGGCTCGACGCCGACAGAAGCGGCGATCTTTGCGGCCTTCTTGCCAGCGGTTTCAAAGGAGGCTTCGATAGCGGCCTTTTCCTTCATAAGAGCCTCGGCCTTAGCCACGGCGTCCTTGAGAGAGGCTTCCAGGACAGCAACCTTAGCCACGATTTCGGCGGCAAAGGTTTCCTTGGCGGCTACAGCGGCGGTCAGTTCTTCGACCTTGGCATTGAGGGCGTTGACCTCAACGGCCTTGGCTTCGGCTTCAGCCGACTTACCAACAAAGGCTTCCTTGAGGGAGTTGAGACGTTCTTCGATGGACGACATAGCGGATTATTGCCAATGGCCTTATGTCAAGCGTAGTCCGAGATGATTACGTCGGAGATGCTATTGACGATGCCAGTAACGAAGCCCTTTTCTGCGGCTTTCTTAGCACCGAAAGACTGACCTTCCATATCCTCGTCCTTGACGAATGTACGGCGACGTTTAACGGCGTTCTTGAAATCAGCGTGACCTTCATCGACGTCGTTCTGAAGATAGGCACGCTGGTCGTCAGAGAGGCTAGTTCCTTCCAGACCAATGGCCTTGTATTTGCCAGACTGAATGACCTCCATCTTGACGCCTTCCATGGCGTAAGCCTCTGAGACGTCTGGGAAGGCCATGAAGATGCCTACCGATCCCACTTCAGCGGACTTCGTAACAGAGAAACGCTTTGCCTGAGAAGCCAGGTAATAGGCGGCAGAGTGGACGCCGTTCTCGCTGAAAGCCTCGGTGAACTTAGAGCAGTGATAGATTTTCTCTGCAAGTTCCTCAAGTCCATCGGTGTTGCCGCCAGGACTATCTACGTCAAAGACAATCTTCTCTACGGAAGGATTGTGTGTGGCTTCATGCAGATTGGACGAAATGTCATTCACGTCCACGGCGTTGCACATCTTCTCAATATCAGACAGGCCACGACCGATGACTCCCTTGATAGGGATTATGGCGGTCTTTCCGACAATTTCCATCTTCGGTTGTTCTCCGAACATCATGGCGAGGATTTCCTTAACATCGGACGCCTTGGTATCGACGTTGATTTTGAGGTCGCTGACGCTCTCGACATAAGCCTTGGCGAGCGTCGGACTAATCATCAATCGCTTGCTGGTCTTTAGGGCTTGGATAAGGTTTCGCATGGTAGATTATTCGTCTTCCTCTTGGGGTTCGGAAGTTTCTTCGGCCTCATTCTTGTCGGCTTCATCTTCCTCGTCCAGATCAACGTCTTCGTCTTTTTCGCCTTCTTCCCCAGGTTCTTCACCTGAAATGTCGGCCAGAGCGACGTTGGTAGGCTTGATGAGCATCCAAAGCGGGATATCGAACTCCTTTGCGGCATCGACGTAAGCCCTTGCTTCGCAGGCACGCTGACGAAGCATCTCGTTGAAGTTTTCTCCTTCCTCAAGGCAATTTTCACCGACAGTCTTGATGCCAAGTTCGATATCGGCTCGGTTCTGAGCCGCATCACGGCCAGCATCGACGGTGACACGCTTCGGGGTAGTCCAGTTGACCTTGTTCCAGTATTCACAGGAAGGAAGTTCTCCAGAGGCAATCTTGCTACCGATTACATAACCCCAGACAGGGGTGAGGAAGCGATTGACAAGGACTTGCTGGAGGTGCTGGAACACTCGGTCGGCCTTGGCGACGATGAGACGCATCGAAGCACCAGAGGCGGCGGACGGATCGTAGATGAACTCGTAGGGGAGGACGCCAGCAACGGAGTCACGGACAAGATACTCGATGAAGCCGTTGAACGTCTGGTTCGGTCGGTTGGAAACAAAGGACTCAAGTTTCTCGCCAGGTGCAAGGGCCAGGATCTTGCCGCCGATGAAGGTAGAAGCCTCATCTGGGTTGGTAAGACCATTACCAGTGACGTCTTGGGGACGCATACCAAAAGCCTCAAAATCAGACTGTGCTCCGTCAAACTGGGCCGTCTCGCGTGTAATCGTGCGAGTAACGTCGCTGTTCATTTTGACAGCAAACTTCTCAAGACTGACGATTTCCAGCATATCAACGATGTTGTTGATGGCGTGCTGAAGGGGGCTGTACGCTCTAGCACCTGAAGCGACTTCAGGCTGATAGACGTGCATAACAGCGGTTGCAGGAACTCTGCGGCTAGAGCCGTCCGAACGGATTACGTTATACCAATCAGGCTTACCATACGGGCCGAAATGGATGCCATCCACCTCATTAGGCGGGGGAGCACCACTCTGGTTGCTTCCGATGCGGTGTGACTCAAGTAACTGGATGCAGGGTTCGCCTGCACCATTCTTGGTCTTTATTGGGAAGCACTCTCCGTCACGATAAACTAGACGGGCGATGATGTGCTGGAGTTCGTAAAAATTAAAACGGCCAGTGATATCGCAAGGGATGGAAGCCCATTCTTCAAAGGCATCCTCATACTTCTTGTCGAGCATCGCATCGCCAGTACGAGCCTTTGGCTTGATGCCAGAACCTACGGCATACATGGCCATATTAGCCAGGATTTCACGAACGACGCCTGCGTTCAGTTCCATCCACCGCATCTTGCGGGTGGTTTCCAGACGGTCGAAGACCGTCATTGTCTTCTTGAAGTCAGTCGGCCAAGAAGACCAGATCCAGGAACGCTTGTTCGAGAACTTTGCGGACTCGAAATTAGAGAAGATACCAGGACCGCCAGTGGCCTGTTTCTTCAGTTTAGGCCCAACCCCTTTGGAGGCTTTGGACTTTCCAATGCTTTTTTTAGACGCCATATGCAATTAAAGACCTCGGAAGTTGTTGAGCATATTGCCCACACGAACTCGGTCGATGCCGCCATAGACCTCTGGCAACTTAATCTGGAGTGCATAACGGCACTCAAGCAGGATAGTCGGAGGGTCAATAGGCCAGTCCTTGCGAATGTCCGTACCACTGTCGCGATACTCCATAATCGTCTTACCTTCAGTAACAAGTGCGATTGCTTTGGCTCGGATGGCTTCAATCTCAGCCACCTCTAGGGTCATAAAGATGCCCTTGGGTGAGGTCGAGCCTCTGTAATGCACGAAAGCCATGTTGTAATTGGCCTTTAGTCAAGAATGGGCCTGTACCCCTCTGCCAACAACGACCGCTAAGAGCCACCCAGCGAACAAACAGAGGGATACAGACTTAATCACAGACTTGGAGTCTCGGCAGGCTTGTCAACTGTCTTTTCGTCAACAGCGTTCTTGTTTTTGCCTTTACCTACGAGACGGGCCATCAGTGCGGGTAGTATGCCGATAGTCTCGCAGTCCCAAATGTGATTAGGGCGATCGCCAATCTGAACCCAGATAGGCTTACCAGCCTCGGTTCTAGTCCTATGCTCAGACTGCATCATCTTGCGGTATTCGTCCCCTGCGTCCTGGGAGTAGGTATGATGCCCAGCCCGTCGAAGGCGGGTGAGCGTATCCTTCAAGATAAGATTGGAGAACATGAACATACGGCAGGACTGCTTTCCTACTTGGACGACTTTTGCTGGGGCGTAGGGTCGATAGGCCATCTTAATCCCGTAAGGAGTCTGAACTTTCCACGGGAAGTCGGTGTTACCAGACCCCTTTGTTGCGTTCCAGCCGTATGTGGCACAATTCCGATAGACTTCCTCCATGTTCGGGCCATCTCCAGAGTCCACAAACGTAAAAATGGGGGCAACCTCATGTCTTACCTGTTCTGCCCTGACTTGCTCCCAAGTATCGACATAACCCCACCAGATGAGGCGGGACTTACCATCGTGACTCCAGGATCTAACAAGGCAGTAGAAGCCCTTACGCTGGACGTCCACGGACATAAACCTAAGACGGGCGAAGTTGACGTTATCCATCTGCTCCTTGGTGAACGGAGGCGGCTGTACCTTGCCATTAATGTTTGCGGCCTCGTCCAGCCATTGTTCTCCCATCAGGTATCCGCTAGGTAGGACTTCCCCTCCACCGTCGTCTGGCTCGTCGCTCCAAGGCAAGGCAAGACGCTTCATCTTGAAGTCTCTACGCTTAGACTCGTCACCGCCGCTGTCGAATGATTGTGCGGCTTCGATGCACTCCACGGCAAGGTCGCCCCAGGACAGACCCCAGAGCATGGACAATGCGTTAAAATGAAAACCCTTCCTGTCCTTAGGTGCTGAGGGGTTCATAGGGACATACTCAGGATCACGAACCATCTCGGCTCGTACGCTGTTTCTGTCTAGGTGCTGATGCTTGCAGAACTTGCACTCATAGGTCGTGTTAGCACGAACCATGTCCAAGTCCCACCCAGTAGGGGTCTTTGCGGCGTCTGGATACTTTATCTGAACCCACTCGAAAGGCTGACGCTGGTTACAGGAAACGCACTTGAAGTTCCACTCACCTCGGTCGGTCGAGTTGAAAAGTTCCGTAAACTCGTCGCCGTCCACACCCCCCTGCGAGACGAACACGGACTTCCCCTGCCACTCGAAAGCGGTTCGTCGTGCTAACGCTTGCTTGAGGTGGCCTTTCGGCCACTGCCAACATTCGTCACCTCCAAGAAAGCGAATTGAACGCCGTTGGAGGTTTCGTTCGTTATTAGCACCAAGCACCCAGGTAATATTTCGCTCAAACTGCGTTGTGTGCCACTTATTACGGTCGATTTCAGATATTCTGTCCCTAGTTGCTGGCGTATTGTCCCAAAGAGGTCTGAGCCTTGTCTGTTGCCAGTCTTGGGCGTTGAGGTCGATATCTTGTAGCAAGAGCATCGGGCCAGGTGTGCGTGCTGGGACAAACGCCGACCACAGTTCCAGCACCATAGACTTACCTGACTGGACGTTGCCTTGGACGACGATTGTTTTGATTTCTGGGTCTTGGAGGGCACGAAGGATGGGGATTAGGTAAGGTGTGGACTCGACCCTGAAAGGGCCAGGTTGGGGCGAGTATGGTACGTTCTTTATGTTCTTCTCAAGCCAGTCAATGATATCTGTGTCCTGGTCTGGTGCGAGCAGTCCACGGAGGATGTTCTCAAACTTCGTCTCCATCTTGGATAACCTCGTCTGGTTGTTCTGACTCTTTTGGTTCTTCTTCGGTAATAACGATTGGCGTCTCCACGACGCTTTCCTCGGCTTCCTCTACTTGTGTGGACAGACGCAGGAGCATCTTTGTGATCTCGGCATCAATGGCTTTCATGGCAGTACCTGGAGAGTCAGGATTAGCCTTGGTAGCCACCTTCATGGAGAACTGGGTAAGTTCGTTGCGGATGGACAGGATTACCTTCCCGAACCGTTCGATGGCCGTCTGGGTCTTGATGTATTCCTTTGCGGCGATGTTACGGGCGTGCAGTTCACGCTCAAGGGCCACCAGGGTTTTTACCAACTTATCGTAGGTGGCGTAGGACTTCGACTGGTTCGTATCCTCGTTCCGTAGGTCACGGAGGTACTGGTCATACGCCCTAGCCTTCAGTTGGCGGTGACGTTCGACGATATCAGCGAAGTTCTTGTCTGTGCTGTCTTCCGTAAGAACCTCCGTCTCCGAAGCGTCCGCCCCACGCCTAGCACCTCGCGAATGATACCACGCCTCGGCATCCTCGATGCTGGAAGTAGGCATACCCTGACGGATGAACCCGTTGATGGTCTGACGTGCAAGGCCGAGTCGTTCGGCTATGTCGATGGGGCGGACGCTCATTTCTTATTCTTTTTCTTTTCCTTTTCTTCGACGCCACGTTCGTATTCTTCGTGCATCGAAGCAAGCGTGTCCGCTAGTTTCTGGGCATACATTTCACGATTTTCTTCAAGGTATGCCAGAACCTTCCATCCGCAGACAAAGCCTGCGGCGAAGATGAATGAAACACCGATGATGTATAGGATGATTGTGGTCATTTTTTGTGTTTGTTAATTCCTTGTTTGATTTTTACGCACACCTGTTCGCTCCGCATATAGATACTTGGGGCGAGACGGAGGCGGCGTTGGATGTTCTTCACTCGCAGGGAAATTGCGGCTCGTCCGACCCCATACTTGGAGGCCACGTCGGACATAGACTTGTAGTTGCGGTATCCTAGGGCGATACGGATGCAGTCGTTGTGCATCTGGACTTCACGGCTAGAGGTGCAGTCCAAGGCGTCGATTACCTTGGCGATGATGGACGTAAGGTGAGGCAACGCCTCGGCGTGCTGATTGTTCTCGTCACGCCAAGCCTTGATGGAGTTGCCGTCCAGGAACGAGTCGTCGTGGATGTAGCGGGACGGCTGGGTTAGGTCTGCGTTGTGTATGTCAGCAGGATCCAGGTTGAACGACGACAGGCGGTTCACTTCCTCTGGCGGCAGGCTCGCAATCCAGTCCTGCCATATTTTGTTGATGGTCTGCTTACTCATCCCCGCCAATCCTCCGCAGAGTAGCCAAGGCACTGGTCAATGCCCTCGCATCTCTCATCAGCCATTCGGCGTTTGCCTTCTGTTCCTTAGTAGCGTCATCGCTCATAATGGTAAAAAGGTAGCCTTGGATTAGATGAGAGGCGACCTCGCTGACGCTCTCGATAGAGGCGTCAACTTGGTCTTTCTCTGCGTCGGTCAACATCAATGCCAGGACAATATCGGCCACGCTCAATGGGTTTGCAAGTCTGAAGTCGAGTAGAGTCCGTCCTGCCCTCGGACGAACAGCCCACGCTTTATGCAAAGTCGGACGAGACACCATGCCTGCTTGGAGGTGAAATCTTCTCCGTACACGTCGTTCCAGTTCTCGGCTACCTGATCCCGAAGGCGGGTGGCTGACATGGGTTCGTTTGGAAGAAGGTGGGCGATGGCTTTGACCTGCTTCACACGTTCGTCGGCCTTGAGGATCTTCCTGGCGTTGAGGGAGTCGAGATGGGCCTGCATCTGGGGACGCTTCTCGGCCCAGATCTTCCGCCAGAAGCCTGAGAAGTGGGGGCGTCGGTTCTTGTCGTTGTTGTAGTTTTTCATTTTGGGGGGAGGGGGAAAGAGAATGGTAGTACCTTCGTAAGCCGCCGAAGGCAGGCGTAAGCGAATGGTACTCTAACCATTCAATCTTACATTATAAGTCGTTAGACTTATATAAGATTATGCTGGGATACCTGAGAAACCATATGAAGGGATAGATGTAAGTCACAAATATACCCACGCAACTCAAAAATGCGGTTTTCGACACAATACTCCCGCCTTTTCTCACGGGTGCGACGTCTTCGACGCCC
>Ga0102831_1000330_pt1 | contig 21825 bp, 17 predicted proteins | sample ColrivemetaGS747_FD_84508 | JGI IMG/M metagenome (GOLD analysis project Ga0102831, IMG submission 84508) | Estuarine microbial communities from the Columbia River estuary - Freshwater metaG S.747 | ecosystem: Environmental > Aquatic > Marine > Intertidal zone > Estuary | place: USA: Columbia...
CTTGAAATCATCCGGATCGATGGCCTCCGCCTCGGCCTGAGGCAAATCGACCTTGATCCCTTGAGTCAACAGCGGTGCGGTCACCATGAAGATGATGAGCAGGACGAGCATCACGTCGATGTAGGGAACGACGTTGATCTCGCTCATCGGGCGGTGACCCCGCTTCAGCTGTGCCATGGTGGCGCTCTGACCTCAACTCACGCTGCGCGTCGCATGACGCTGCAGGATGGTGGAGAACTCTTCCATGAAGGCGTCGAAGCGACTCTCGAGGCGCCACACTTGGTCAGCGTAGCGGTTGTAAGCAACCACGGCGGGAATCGCGGCGAAGAGACCGATGGCCGTGGCGATCAAGGCCTCGGCGATACCGGGAGCGACCGTGGCAAGCGTTGCCTGCTGCACCGAGCCCAAGCCGACAAAGGCATGCATGATGCCCCACACCGTTCCGAATAGACCCACGTACGGGCTCGTAGAGCCCACCGTAGCGAGGTTCGAGAGACCCTGCTCGAGATTCTCGATTTCTTTGATCTGCTGGGCTTTCATGGCCCGTCTCGCGCCCTCGAGTAGGACGTCTGCACTATCCACACCCTGCTGCTTCAGACGTGCAAATTCACGAAATCCGGCTTGAAAGATGCTGTCGATTCCGGCGGCTCGCCCACGCGCCTCGATGCTCTTATAGAGCGCAGCCAGATCGCCGCCCGACCAAAACTCGCGGTCAAAGCGTTGCAGATCGTCCGACGCCGATCGCAACACCTTACGCTTGCGAAAGATGATGCCCCAGGAATAGACGGAAGCCGCCAGAAGCAACGCCATCACGGCCTGAACCACGATCGTGGCCTCGGCAATCAAGCGCAGGATAGACAGATCATTCAAGGCAGATACTCCGACATGCGCCGCGGACGCAGCGACTTGGCATCGACACAAACCACACGGACTCGACCCTCGATCAGAAGTTCCCCATCGGCACGATGGATCGCCTGCTCGAAGATCGCACTGGTACGACCATCGGGAGCCGCCCGGCAACTGACGATCAACTCGTCGTCGAGCCTTGCCGGGGAACGATAATCAACCTCGACGTGCAGCACCATGAAGAGCACACCGCGCTCACGCTCAAGTGAAGACTGCGACACCCCAAGGCTTCGCAGCCATTCGGTCCGAGCGCGTTCCATGAACTTGAGGTAGTTGGCGTAGTAAACAACGCCACCGGCATCGGTATCTTCCCAATAGACCCGCACCGGCCAGCGCCAATCCTCGCCGAACAATCGACTCATGCGTCCTCACCGAACAAGGGCATGGCGGTGGCCGGACGCGCCGGCGGTGTCAGCCCGAAATGCAGATAGGCATTGCGGGTAGCAACGCGACCGCGAGCGGTGCGCATCAAGAAGCCCTGCTGAATCAAAAACGGTTCGATCACATCCTCGAGCGTGCCACGCTCTTCACCGATGGCGGCAGCCAGGCTATCAATGCCGACTGGACCGCCATCGAACTTGTCGATGATCGTCATGAGCAGCTTGCGATCGAGCAGATCAAAACCGAGCGGATCGACTTCAAGCAAGTCGAGAGCGGCTGCCGCCATCGCCGCCGTGATGGTGCCATCACCCTTTACTTGAGCGTAATCACGTGCGCGCCGCAGAAGCCGGTTTGCGATACGCGGCGTACCGCGAGAGCGCTCGGCGATCCGCTTTGCGCCCTCGCTCACTAGTGGCACACCGAGTATTCCGGCAGAGCGTGTCACGACATCGGTGAGATCGGCTACGTCGTAGAATTCCAGACGCTGCACGATGCCAAAGCGATCGCGCAAAGGCGAGGTCAACAAGCCCGCTCGCGTCGTGGCTCCGACCAAGGTGAAGGGAGGCAGACTGAGCTTGATGGAACGCGCCGCCGGCCCTTCCCCGATCATGATGTCGAGCTGGTAGTCCTCCATCGCGGGATACAGCACCTCCTCGACGACAGGTGACAGTCGATGGATCTCATCGACGAAGAGCACGTCGCGCGGTTGCAGATTCGTCAGCAGCGCAGCGAGATCACCGGGTCGCTCCAATACGGGCCCTGAGGTCTGCTTGAGATTGACCCCCATCTCGGTAGCCAAAATATTCGCCAGCGTCGTCTTGCCAAGACCTGGCGGACCAAAGATGAGCACGTGATCGAGTGCCTCTCCACGACTGCGTGCCGCACCGATGAAAATCTCGAGCTGTTCCTTCACGGGACGCTGGCCAACGTAATCCGCCAGACGCTTCGGCCGGATCGCCCGATCGATCGCCTCTTCTTCGCGCGACCCTTCGGCGCTGATGACACGCTCGGTCATTTGGCCGCTCCCTGCAGCGCTTTACGGATGAGATCTTCGGTGCTGGTCGCACCCGCGCCCACCGCCTTGATGAGACGCGTTGCCTCCGCGGGCTTGTAGCCCAAAGCCACCAGCGCCGAGAACGCTTCGCCCTCCGGCCCTGCGACGGACATCTCGGCCGCGACCGTGGGATTGGTTTGATCGGATTCGAGTCGATCGCGCATTTCGATGACGAGCCGCTCGGCTGTCTTGCGCCCAACCCCGGGGATCTTCGTCAGCGCGCCGGCGTCGCCCGCGAGCACGCAGGCCGCAAACCCTTCGACGGTCGTGCCGGATAGGATTGCGAGCGCGATCCTCGGGCCCACGCCCTGCACCTTCAGCAGATGGCGGAACAAGCGCCGCTCTTCGAGACTACCGAATGCATAGAGAATGTGGGCATCTTCGCGAACGACGAGGTGGGTCAACAAACGAGTGGTCTCGCCCACCGCGGGCAGACCGTAAAACGTCGACATCGGAGCCTCGAGTTCGTATCCAACACCACCGACCTCCAACAACAGCTGAGGCGGTGCTTTGATGACGATCTTGCCGGTCAGCGAACCAATCATGCGTTGCCCGCCGAGAGCAGTGCTCGCAGCCGGCGGTGGTGCGCATGGCAGAGCGCCACGGCGAGCGCATCGGCCGCGTCGGCGGTCAAACGCCCTTCGACCTCAAGCACACTGCGCATCATGTGAGCCACCTGCATCTTGTCTGCACCACCGAAACCCACCACCGCAAGCTTGATCGCGCGTGGCGCGTATTCGGCCAGCTCGATCGATTCTCCGATAGCCGCCAGAGCCGCACCACGAGCCTGCCCAAGTTTCAGGGCGCTATCGACGTTGCGACTGACGAAGACCTTTTCGACGGCGACCTCGGTTGGCTCAAACTGCGCGATCAGCTCGCGCACCCCGGCATGGATGCGCGCGAGCCGCGCTTGCACCTCAAGACCATCGACTTCAATACGACCCTGCGCGAGGCAACGCTGCACACCCGGTCCAATTTCGAGGACGCCGAAGCCAGTACGTCTGGAGCCCGGATCGAGCCCCAAGATACGAACCGTCGCGGTCAAATCAGCCGTCACGGCCGCTGGCGTCGGGCTGGCCGTCGCAGTGGCGGACTCTGGATTGAAGGCGCGCCAAGACTTGGAGCGATATCGCGACATACGTCCGCGACCCCGAAAAAACGGCTGGAAAACCAGTTGCGTATGATACTCCGAAACGGAGACGCACCGTGCAAATTGCCGAGCCTGTTCCTGAGGCGCTGAGCCTCGACATCGAGCGATGGACCGACGCGCTGCGCCATGTCGGCGCCTCGGCCGCGCACCTGCAGCAGGCACAGGTCGCCGCGCGTGTCGTGGCGCATATCACCGAAGACACGGAGCTCACTTGCGGCGTCTTGCTGCATGAGGCTGCGCTCGACGCGACGCAAGTACCAACCGAGTTCAGCGCCGCCAGTCGAGATATCGCCGACCAACTCGCGCGCCTCGGCGATTTCGGCGGCAACATGCGCTGGGAAGAGAGCGTCACACCACGCGGCTCGCAAGCGGAAACTCTGCGCAAGATGCTCCTTGCCGTCGTGTCCGATCCGCGACTGGTCGTAGCCCGCATCGCCATTCAACTGGCCCGATTGCGTCTCGCGCGCGAGGTCTCCCCCGAAGATCGTGAGCGACTCGCCAACGAGGCTCGCGCCGTCTTCGCGCCCCTCGCCCATCGCTTAGGGGTCTGGCAGGTCAAATGGGAGCTAGAGGATCTCGCGTTCCGCTACCTCGAGCCCGAGGCGTACAAAGCAATCGCCAAAGCACTCGCTGAACGCCGCGCTGACCGCGAAGCCTACATCGCACGCTTCGTCACCGAATTGCGTTCATTGCTGGCTGCGCAGCATCTGCATGCCGAGGTTCAAGGCCGTGCCAAACATATCTACAGCATCCACCGAAAGATGCAGCGTAAACGACTCACGCTCGATCAACTCTACGATCTTCGAGCCGTGCGCATCGTGTGCGACTCCGTGGCCGAGTGTTACGCGGCACTCGGTGTCGTGCACGGTCACTGGCCCTACATCCGCGGCGAATTCGATGATTACATCGCAACGCCCAAAGATAATTTCTATCGCTCGATCCACACCGCCGTGATCGGTCCTGCGGGTGTGCCCGTAGAAGTGCAGATTCGCACTCTCGAGATGCACCAACAGGCGGAACTCGGTGTCGCCGCGCATTGGCGCTACAAGGAGGGCGGCGCTCGAGATGCGAGCTTCGAGAAAAAAATCGAATGGGTACGTAGGCTACTCGATACGCCCGAAGCCACCGGCGCCGGTGATCAGGACTTTCTCGATCGCGTTCGCGCCGAGCTATTCGAGGATCGCGTTTACGCACTCACGCCGCGCGGCGAAGTGGTCGATCTTCCGCAAGGTGCTACTGCACTGGATTTCGCGTATCAGGTGCACACCTCACTCGGCCACCGCTGCCGCGGCGCCAAGGTCAACGGACGCATCGTGACCCTGACCCAACCGCTCGCCAACGGACAAGTGGTAGAGATCATTACCTCGAAACTGGAGAACCCGAGTCGCGACTGGCTCACGCAGGAGGGGTTTTTGATCTCGCCGCGTAGCCGAGCCAAACTGCGCAGCTGGTTCAGACGACTCGATGCATCGGAGAACGAGGCCGCCGGAAGACAACTGCTCGAACGTGAACTCACGCGGCTCGGCTTTGGGCTTGATCTCGCACCCGCCCTCGCCGCGGATCTGAAAGCCGGCGATGCGAGCCAGCTCTATCGATGGTTAGGCGAAGGCGAAACCACCCTCGCACAAGTCACCGCCGCGGTACTGCGTCGGGTGACGCCGAAGGAGCCTGCACCTGCACCCACTGCCGCGTCGCGTCGCACGCCGACGCAGGGCGTCGTAGAAGGCGGGCCGATCACTCTCGAAGGCATCGGTAATTTGCCGATCACCTTCGGCAAATGCTGCACACCCGTACCACCCGAGCCTGTGACGGCCTACATTACTTTGAGCCGCGGCATCACAGTGCATGCCGAGCGCTGCTCGAGTCTGCAGCGCATGCGGCACGCACACCCAGAACGGTGTTTGACGGTGAGCTGGTCGATCGACCCGAAACGACGCTGAGCGTCAGCGATTCGGCATGTCGATGGCGCGCTTGTCGGCGGCCAAAGCCGCTTCGTGCAGCGCCTCTGAGAGCGTGGGGTGAGCGTGAATCGTGCGCTGCAGATCTTCGGCGCTCGCCGAATACTCCATTGCCAGCACGGCCTCCGCAATCAACTCGCCCGCCATCGGACCAATGATATGCACGCCCAGAATCTGGTCGTCATCCGAAGCGACGACCACCTTGGCGAAGCCTTGGCTGGCCTCCATCGCGCGAGCACGACCACTCGCGAGGAAGGGGAAGCTGCCAACCTTGTAGGGGCGGCCACTCGCCTTGACCTGCTCCTCGGTCTGACCGACCCAAGCGATCTCGGGCGCGGTATAAATGACCGACGGTACCGCGTCGTAGTTCACATGCGAATAGAGCCCGGCGATGCGATCGGCGACCGCCACGCCCTCTTCCTTGCCCTTGTGCGCGAGCATCGGACCACGCACACAATCGCCGACGGCCCAAACGTTTTCGACGCCGGTGTGACAGTGCTCATCCACTTCAATGAAACCGCGGGCATCGAGCTTCACGCCGGTTCCGTCTGCGAGCAAATTGTCGGTGTAGGGGCGACGACCGATACACACGATCAACTTGTCGACCGTGAGTGACTGGGTGGCATCACTCGCATCGGTGTAAGTCACATCGACCGCACCCGACTTCACCACCGCACCGGTGACCTTCGCACCGAGGCGGATATCGAGACCCTGCTTCTTAAAATGCTTCAGTGCCTCTTTTGAAAGCTGCTGATCGGCCATCGCGAGAAAACCCGGCATGGCCTCAAGCACGACGACTTCGGCGCCGAGTCGACGCCACACGCTGCCGAGTTCCAAACCGATGACGCCCGCACCGATGACGCCCAAGCGCTTCGGTACCGCGTCGAACTCGAGAGCACCCCAACTATCGACAATCTGCTTGCCATCGAATGGCGCGCTCTTAAGCGGCATCGGCTGTGAACCACTTGCAAGCACGACGTGACGAGCTGACAGAGTCTGTTTAGAACCGTCGTGCGCAGTGAATTCAACTTGTCGATTCGGCAACAACTTGCCATGGCCTTGCATGGCGGTAACGCCCGCCGACTTCAGCAGCTGCACGATGCCACCCGTCATGTTCTTCACGATGCCGGCTTTACGCTTTTGCATCGCGACGATGTCGACTGACACCGCACCGGTCTTGATGCCATGCGCAGCGAACTCGGACTGCGCGCGATGGAACAGCTCCGAAGACTCGAGCAACGCCTTCGAAGGAATACATCCCGCGTTGAGACAAGTACCGCCAAACGTTGCCGACCCGTCGTAGTTCTTCCACTCATCGATGCAGGCGGCCTTCAGGCCGTTCTGCGCCGCACGGATCGCAGCCGGATAACCGGCGGGGCCGCCGCCGATGACGATGACATCAAATTCACTCATGACAATAATTCCTGAAATCAAAGACCGAGCAGCATGCGACCCGGATCCTCAAGGCAATCCTTGATCGTGACGAGGAACTGTACCGCCTCACGTCCGTCGATGATGCGATGGTCGTAACTGACGGCGAGATACATCATGGGTCGCACGACGATCTGTCCGTTCACGACCACTGGTCGCTCCTGGATCTTGTGCATACCGAGAATGGCACTCTGCGGCGCATTCACGATCGGCGTGGAGAGCAACGAACCGAATACGCCACCGTTGGTGATCGTGAAGGTACCGCCCTGCAAATCCTCCAGTGCGAGGCTGCCGGCACGCGCGCGGGCACCGTACTCGACGATCTGCTTCTCGATCTGCGCGAAACCCAGATTCTCGGCATTGCGAAGCACGGGCACGACGAGTCCGCGATCAGTCGAAACTGCAACGCCAATATCGTAGAACTCGTGATAGATGATGTCGCTGCCCTCGACGGCCGCGTTCATCACCGGATACTTGCGCAGCGCTTCGATGCTCGCCTTCACAAAGAAGGACATGAAACCGAGCTTGGCGCCGTGCTCCTTCTCGAAGCGATCTTTATGACGCGCACGCAATTCCATCACGGCCGTCAGATCCACTTCATTGAACGTGGTCAACAACGCAGCGGTGTGCTGCGCCTGCACGAGACGATCCGCGATACGAGCACGCAGCCGAGTCATCGGCACGCGCTGTTCCGCGCGCGGACCCGACGGACCACTCTTGGCCGCGACGGCTGCAGCAGGTGCCGCCTTCGGTGGGCTCGCCGCGCTCACAACATCCGCCTTGGTCAAGCGGCCATCACGACCCGTGCCGGTCACCGAAGCCGGATCGATCTTGGTTTCTTCCACCACACGGCGCACGGCAGGGCTGAGCTTCGGATCGCCTGCTTTGGCGCTTGCGACCGGAGCCGAAGCAGCAGCTGCAGCGGGCGCCGGTGCCGGTGCCGCAGCGCCCTTGGCGCCCTCTTCGAAGATAGCCAGCAGATCGCCGCTCTTGACGGTCGTGCCTGGCTGAACCTTCCATTCTTTGACGACACCAGCAGCGGGTGCCGGCACTTCGAGCACCACCTTGTCGGTCTCGAGATCAGCGAGGTTCTCGTCACGGCTTGCCGCCTCGCCGGGCTGCTTACGCCAAGCGACCAAAGTGGCGTCCGCTACGGATTCGGGGAGTTGGGGTACACGAATTTCGGTAGTCATCGAAGGAAGGTCCTCAAAAAAATCAACGCTTGCGACGACCCGCAGCCGCGGCACGCGGTGCGGAAGTCGGCGCGCTCGCCGCTACGGCCGGAGCCGGATCGCCGAGTCGTTTGGTGGAACGAGTGTCATCTTCACGAGCTGCGGATTTCAGTGCCGCATCCACGAGCCGGGCCTGCTCGATCTCATGAATCTTTGGAATACCCGTGGCCGGCGCGGCAGCGGGCGGACGCCCTGCGTAGAGCAGAGTGCGGCCTGCCAGCGGTCGCTCGAGTCGATGGCGAATTTGATACCAAGCGCCTTGGTTCTGCGGCTCTTCCTGACACCAGACCACTTCCGTCGCGTTCGGATAGCGAGCGATCACCGCCGCGTACTCATCGGCCGGGAACGGATAGATCTGCTCGAGACGCGCGAGAGCGACATCCTGCTGACCCGAGGCACGTCGTGCCTTGAGCAGGTCGAAATAGACCTTGCCGCTCGAGAACACGACGCGACGAACTTGGGACGGATCAATCGCATCGATTTCATCGATGACGTTTCGGAAAGAATCGGCAGCGAGGTCATCGAGACTCGACACCGACAACTCGTGACGCAAGAGACTCTTCGGCGTCATGACGATGAGTGGCTTGCGGAACTCGCGCAACATCTGGCGGCGCAGCATGTGGAACATCTGTGCCGGCGTCGATGGCACGCACACGGACATGTTGAGCTCGGCGCACAGCTGCAAGAAGCGCTCGAGGCGCGCCGATGAATGCTCAGGTCCTTGGCCCTCGTAACCATGCGGCAAGAAGAGCGTGAGACCACAGTAACGACCCCACTTCGATTCACCCGAGCTGATGAACTGATCGATGATGACTTGGGCGCCGTTGACGAAATCACCAAACTGACCTTCCCAAATCACGAGCACGCTCGGGTCCGTCTGCGAATAACCGTACTCGAAACCGAGCACCGCTTCTTCCGAGAGCACTGAGTCGATCACCTGGAAACGCGGCTGACGCTCGGCGACATGCTGCAGCGGAATGTGCACATCGCCCGTGTTTTGATGATGCAACACGGCATGACGATGGAAGAACGTGCCACGACCGGAGTCTTGTCCGGAGATGCGAACGGCGAAGCCCTCTTCGAGCAAACTCGCATACGCCAAAGTTTCGGCACATCCCCAATCGAGCGGGAGCTCACCCGCGATCATCTTGGCGCGATTGGTCATCACCTGCTGCACACGCGAGTGCAGCGAAAATCCACTCGGCACCTGGGTGACCCGCTCACCGAGCGCCTTCAAACGCTTGACCTCAACACCCGAATGAACGCGCGCAGCCCAATCGACCTGCATGTAGGGCGCCCAGTTAACGGTGTACTTGTTACCGATCATGCCGAGCGAAGCGCGAGCCTGCGGCCGACCCTCATCGAGGCCGGTGCGATATTGCTCGACCAGCGCGTCAGCATCAGCCACCGACAACACGCCCTCGGCTGCTAGACGCTCTGCGTAGAGCTTGCGCGTCGTTGGATGCTTACGGATGACGTTGTACATCACCGGCTGTGTGGCAGCAGGTTCGTCGGCCTCGTTGTGACCAAGCCGGCGATAGCAAACGAGATCGATCACGACATCCTTGTGGAATCGCTGTCGATAACGCATCGCGAGCCGCGCCACGAAAACCACCGCTTCCGGATCGTCGCCGTTGACGTGGAAGATCGGCGCTTCGAGCATCTTGGCGACGTCGGAGCAGTACATCGTCGAGCGCATGTCCTCGGGCTTCGAGGTGGTGAACCCGACTTGGTTGTTCACGACGAGGTGAATTGTGCCGCCGGTGTAGTAGCCACGCGCCTGCGATAGCTGCAGCGTTTCCATGACAACGCCCTGGCCGCCGAAGGCCGAATCACCGTGGATCAACAACGGGACAACGCTCTGGCCGAGTGCGTCGTTACGCCGCTCCTGACGAGCACGTACCGAACCCTCAACAACAGGATTCACGACTTCAAGGTGTGAGGGGTTGAATGCCAATCCGACGTGAACGTTGCCGCCGGCGGTGCGCAAGTCAGCCGAGAATCCCTTGTGATACTTCACGTCACCCGAGCCCTTGATTTGGCTTAGGTCGTACTTGCCCTCGAACTCGGAGAACAAATCCTTCGGCGACTTGCCGAGCACATTGACGAGCACATTGAGGCGACCGCGATGCGCCATGCCGATGACGAACTCTTCGGCACCGAGCGAACCGCCGGTCTGAATGAGATCGTCGAGTAGCGGGATCAGCGATTCACCGCCTTCCAAAGAAAAGCGCTTCTGACCGACATACTTGGTATGCAAGTAGCGCTCGAGACCCTCACCGGCCGTCAACTGCCAAAGAATGTTTCTGCGCTCTTCGGCAGAGAACTTGTGCGTGACGCGCCCGATCTGAAATTCATCCTGCAACCAAAGACGCTCGTCGGTGTTCGAGACGTGCGCAAACTCGGCACCGACCGTACCACCGTACACCTGATTCAGGGTTTGCAGAATTTCGCGTAGCGTCGCGCGCTTCGGAACGCCCTCGGTACGACTGCCGGTGTAGAACACCGAGCCAAGATCGGCATCGGAGAGACCGAAGTAAGCGAGGTCGAGCACCTTCGGGCGCTCACGACGAGTCAGACCGAGCGGATCGAGATTGGCGATCAAGTGCCCGCGGTTAGCGTAGATCTGCACGAGACGCGCGACCGCGCCCTGTTTGCCGCCCTCGTCCGCCAGATCGCCGCCGCCAGAGGAGACAGGGGCGCCAAAGTCACGCGCGACCTTGGCACGCTGCGCGATGCCACTTTGAATCGACCGGTGGAAGGCCTCTGCCCCGCTCGTTCCGCGCGGCAGCTTCGAGAAGTACTCGCGCCAACGAGCATCGACGCTGGCCGGGTCAGTCAAATACTGTTCGTAGAGAGCTTCGACGTAATCGGCGTTGCCGCCGTGCAAAGGAGAGGATTCGAGCAAATCGCTGCGCGTTGCGCCCATGGAAGGAAAGGCCCCCGAAAAACCATCGAAAAAACGCCAATAGTCTAACGGATTTGCGGGACTGGCGCCGAAGCGAGGTATGGCGCCCCCGGCCGGAGTTGAACCGACGACCTACCGCTTAGGAGGCGGTCGCTCTATCCACTGAGCTACGGGGGCAGCAACCGCAACTAGATAAAATGGTGGAGCGGAGGAGGATCGAACTCCCGACCTTCGCATTGCGAACGCGACGCTCTCCCAGCTGAGCTACCGCCCCACACGAGGGCGCGGATTCTAGCACCGACGCCCGCCAATACCGATACCTTCAGGATCAGAAGCTGGATAACCGCCAGACGGTCAGTAGCGCAGCGTCACCACGGCAGGTGGTCCGAAGCGGGTCACGGTCACGACGAATAGAGCGTCGTACTCCTCGTCTGCCACCGTTACCACAGTCGTACCGCGAGTCAATTTGTCGATGATCACAGGCACGGTGTTGGAGTGCCCGACTACGACGACTCGCCCTCCCACATACCGCTCGCCGATATCGGCGAGCAGACCATCCACATCCTTGCCGCTGCGCAGGGTGACTGGAACCCCAAGGCGCGCGGCCAACGGGGCCGCCGTCAACTGGGAGCGACGCGTGTCGCTCACGTATATCGCATCGATCTTCTGTGAACCCAACATCGTCGCTAGTTGTAAAGCGCGCCGCTGCCCCGCCTCACTGAGAACCGGATCTTCGTCGACGGAGAGCGCCTTCTCGGCATGACGCAAAACGATCACGCTGGTGGTTTCACCGAGTGCGTTGATACTGAAACGCACCACGAAAAAGAGCACGACGCTGGTGATCAAGACCGCCGCGGCCGCCAACCAAAGCGGCGCGAGAAACAAACGTCGACCCGTGGTCACCGTGGGCGCTTTCATGCCGATGACTATAGCGGAACGGCACCTCCGCGGATGCCGGCTCGCAATTCCCTTGGTGAATAACCGAACCGATCGCGAAAAGCCTTGGTGAAGTTGGCCGCTGACGAATAGCCGAGCATGTCGCCGATGACGGTCACCGCGGTGTCGGTATTCACCACAATCGCATACGCGCGGCGCAACCTCTCCTCCCGTAACCAGGAGAACACCGGTTGCCCGCAAAGTGATTGAAAGGCCTCGTTCAGACGACGACGGTTGCTACCCATCAAGCGCGCCAACGCGTCGAGAGACGGCGGATCGGACAACCGATCGAAAAGAATTTTTTGCGCGCCATTCACCAATACGACATCGAGAGAGCCGCTTGGCAGTCCGGGCGCGGACTGGTCTGGCGACATTGGCTGCGTATCGGCCGCGCGTCTGGCTGCCAGCTGCAAATGTACGCCCACGCGCGCCAACACCTCCTCCGGCTCAAACGGTTTGGAAATGTAATCCACGGCACCGGCTGCAAAACCCTGCAGTCGATGCGAAAGATCCGTGGATGCGGAGAGAAAAATGACGGGAATCGCAGCCGTGCTCGGATTGGCCTTCAGACGACGCGATACCGTGAACCCGTCTATGTCGGGCAGTTTGACATCAAGTAATACCAAGCTCGGCTCCAAAGCGACAGCCTGCTGGTATCCGCGCTCGCCATCCAAGGCCACGCTGAAGCGCAGATCCCTCAACGGCATGAGCTCCATCAACAAGCGCAAATCCGTCGCCGAATCATCGACCAACAAAACGTCGACCCGCGAAGCGGCAACGCCCGACGCCATCATGAGCCGACACGTCCCAGCATAGACTCAAGCGCCTTGAAATCGAGAATGGTAATCGCCCTATCCACTTCGTCGGCAAAGCCCGCACACTGCGGATAATCGCGGCGCAACTGCGTCGACCACTCGCGGATCGCTGTGACCTCACCGAGATCGACCATCCGCGACAGTGCCTGTAACTCGGGCACGGGGGGACGAACGAGAGCCGCGGCGCCCACGTCGGGTTCCGCTTTTTCCCGAACCCACTTCAGGTCCAGCAACTCACCGATTCGCCGTAACAACAGATCATGATCGACCGGCTTGAGCAAGCTCACGGAAAAGCCGCGATTCAGTGGCCACCCATCAGGGGGGCTCGGTGGCGCCGCCGACAGCAGCACAGTGGCAACATCGGGATGGGTCTGTTGCGCTGTCTCGAGCACATCCCAACCGTCACCATCGGCCATGAACTGATCGGTGATGATCAAATCGATCTGCGGTGAACTGCGCATAAGTTCGGCAGCTCCTCGACCACTATCTGCCTCGATCACACGAAAGCCGAGTCGTATCAACAGCGCCGCCAACAGGCGCCGCGTCGTCTGCTCATCATCGATCAGCAAAACGGTGCGACGCTCTCCCAGATAACCCGTCGCATCGATCGGCTCACGATCGATTTCGACGAGACGAATCGTGTCATCGAGTGCGCCTACGAGTACCGCAATATCGAAGGCGAAAGACGCACCCTCACCAAGCTTGCTTTGTACCGAAATATCACCGCCCATCAAGTTGACGAGTTGTCGAGCGGTCGGCAGCCCCATGCCGGCGCCCTTACCGCTGGTGTGGGCGTTTCGGCCCGCTCTCTCGAAGGGCAAAAAGATGCGCTGGTGATCCTCGGGTGCAATTCCCTCGCCCGTGTCGGTTACGGAAAAGCTTAGCCGCACATGGAAACCGTCCAGATCGGTGACACCGTACTCCAACGTAATCAACCCCTCACGGGTATGGCGTGAGGCATTCACGAGAAGATTATCGAGCACCTGCCGCAATCGACTCGCGTCGATCATCAAAACCAGTTGAGTGACATCCATGCTGCCTGTGCGGCGCCGCAGCACGAAGCGATTTCGATTGCGAGAGCACAAAATCTGACCGGTCGAGTCGACGGCATGAATGAACTCACCCAATAAGATCGGCTCCGGTCGCAACGAGAGCGCACCCGAGAGGCCGCGTGCATAGCCCAAGATTTCATCGATCATGCCGAGCAAATGCCGGGCGCTTTCGATGATGCTGCGCAACCCATCGCGGGTAACCGACTCCGACAGCTTGGCTCCGCCACGCAGCAGCAACTGCGCATTACCTAGCACTGTATCGAGCGGAGTACGGAGCTCGTGACTCATCTGCGCGAGAAACTGCACTTGACCTGCGCTACGTGCTTCAGCACGCGATAGCTGCATTTGCAACTCGAAAGCGCTCTCGAGCAACACGATCAGCACGATCGGCATGCTTAACATCAATAGGAATGGCGTCAAACCGAGTGTGATCGAGCTGGATACATCAATAATTTGTGCAAAGAAAACTCGTGTGACAGCGAATAGGAAAATCACAGTGAGCAACCAGAGCAGAATCTTGCGAAATCGATCAACCTCTCGCATTCCCAGCCAACATAGATAGACGCCATAAAGATGAGCCGGAACGAATAGGTACCCCCACCAACGCAAGCCGCTCGGATAGTCGATGAAGATAGACCACAGCAAGGCCAGGACGGACGAGCCAATCAAGATAGCGCCGACGATCAGCGAACGACGATGACGTTGCAGCGCCGGAAAGAAAAAGAACAGAAAGCTCATCCATCCAACGAGCGCCAGAAGTCCGCCAACCGACATCACGTAGTCCGGTACCGCGAGATGACTTGGCCAACAACGCTGCTGCAATATGCCCGATCGATGCAATTCGACGATTGTCTCGCCCGACAAAGCTGCCGCAAAACACAGATAAGCGACGCGACGCGATCTGAGGAAAAGCAGTAAACCGAAAATGAAACTCAGCAGCAATCCGCCTGCCGCCAGCACAACGAGCAACTCGCGGCTTTCGACCTCTGCTACGGCGCTTTTCGGGATCAACAAGGTGGCGCGCAAATCGACCCATGCACCACTACGCACCCGCAATAGGACATCGACCTGCTGCCCTGCCGGAACTTGCACCGACAGGTATCCGCGCGCCGCTGCTGGACCGTCGATGCGACGATCGAGCGGCGTCGACATGCCGGCATCCTGGCGTCGCCACTGCTCGCCCTCACGAACGAACAACGATCTCTCAGCCGTGCGCGAGTGACCGAGTTTGATCCATCGCTCGACAGACATCGTTGATGAATTGACCAACGCAAGGCGCATCCAGGTCACGCTATCCCACGCCCCACCGAGCACGTCCCGGGACGCCATCGATTGCCACCGACATCCCCCGGCTAACACGCTGGAGGGCGTTGCGGCGGGATCCGCTTGGCACCAAACCATCGACTCATTGAGGCCCATACGGTGCGAAGCCGTCGTGACGTCGACCGCCTGAGGCATCGACGCCGCCAACGAGTGCCCACTGCAGATCAAGAGTGACAGCAACGCAACAACACGCCAGAAACGGTAGTTAAAATAAATCATTCCAAAATGGATGCTTTTTGATGTACCAAAGTGCGGCGGGCAATGGTTTCTAACTCGCGCGGAATGATCAAGGCAAGCGGTTAGGACTAATCTTTGTGGAACTAATGCGCAGGAATGACAGATGAAAAAGCCGGTTAAGTTGAAACTCCAATCTGATGACTTCTCGGACGAGCTTTTGGCAATAGGTCAGCGAACGACACTACCCACCTCGGAGCCCGAGGTCGAAGAGCGACTGATGACCCTGCACCACTGCGCGCTACGGGTTCGAGGCGTGCTGCACTTGCTGCACGAGGCACTGCAGAGCAACGGGGGCGTCGATCGAAAGAACGTCGATGCGATCTGCGCATTGGTGGCGAGCAGCGAAAAGGATCTGCACACCATGGATACGGCGATTTCAGCGCTGGTCGACCACCATCTAGCGAAGTTGCGCAGCTGAGTTCAATTTCGCGCAGTCAAATTCCACGCGCATCGATGGGCCATACTGCGACGAGCGTATCACCACGCACACAGTGGATCCGATCGTAGAGGTTGATGGTCGGATCACAATGCGGCAATCGGCACTCGACGCGATCGCCCACCGTCAGATGCGTCTTGCCGTCGGCGAAGAAGATCTTGCCGTGCTCATCGCCATGGAATTTGTACTCCACGGGCACCGGCATCGGTGTCTGCACGATGACGCGACCACCGTCAGTTGCGAAACGCTTGCTGCCCGCGTCCGTCGTTACTACACCCTCGTGTGAAGCGCTGTGCACTGCCGTTTGCACGAACATCGCAGGCTCAAACGGCGGCTTCAATCCGTCTTTGCTCCAGACGTCTTCGTACTGCACGTCCATGAACATGAACGATCCCGCCTGACTCTCCGTGAACACCGCTGCCATCGCGTCGAAATCGAAGGTGCCGGTACCACCACCCGAGACGATCTGGGGCGCCAAATTCAGCGCGTTCAGTCGCTCGACCAGCCGCTGCAATCGATTAGTCACCTGCGCGTTCTTCTCCCGGCGCTCGGTGAGATTCTCGATGTGTTGAATGAACCCGGCATAGCATTGCAAGCCGCCATAACGCAGCCCCGCCGATCCAGATACCTGCTGCACCAGCGCGACGGCGGCATCGTCCGAAGCGACTCCCGTTCGCTTACTGCCGGGATCCACGTCGACCAGGATGCCGATCGTCACACCCGCCGCGGCGGCGGCTTCGGATAACGCCGACACATTGCCCGGGTGGTCAACCGCCAACAGCAACTCGGACTTACCCGCCAGTCGAACCACCTCAGCGATCTTCTGAGGCGTCGTCATCGGCGTCGCAATCAGCACCCCCTTAACACCGCCATCGATCATCACGGCCGCCTCGCCCAGCGTGGCGCAGCAGACGCCCGTTGCCCCTAACTTCATCTGCCACTCGGCGAGTGGGAGGCACTTGTGAGTTTTGACGTTGACGCGCAGGCCCAAACCGCGAACTCGCAAAGTATCGAGCAGGAGTTTGAAGTTCTTCTCTGCGGCATCGAGATCGAGAATCAGTGCCGGGGTCACGAGCTCGTGCCGCGATCCCTCACGTCCCACCAGACTGTCAGGCCAAAAGTGCGGCTTCATATCGTTATCCCAGCAGATTCAGGAAGGTCGTGATCACGATGGCATTCGTGAAGTCGATGAAAAAAGCGCCGACGATGGGGGCGATCAAAAAGGCCCTAGGCGCAGGCCCGAATTTCTCGACGATGGTGCGCATCACGGCCATGGCGTTAGCGGTGGTGCCAAGCATGAATCCGGTGAATCCGCCGCTCATGACCGCCGCATCGTAATCGCGACCCATGGCCCGGAACACAACAGCCCAGCAGAACAAGGCAATCACAACCACCTGCAGCGCTAAGTTGACGAGCAACGGCCAAGCTACCGCAGTCAACTCCCACAGCTTGACGTTCATCAAAGCGACCGCCAAGAAGAGCGTGAGGGAGACGGTACCGATCCGATCCGTGATGTCGTGGGGAATACCGATGCGACCGGAGAAGTCGTCCACATTTCGGATCATCGCACCGACAATCATGGCGCCCACATAGCCCGGCAATGTTAGACCGGCGTCTTTCATCACTCCGCTCAGCCAAGAACCGATACCCATGGCAATCAAAATGACCGTCAGCGCTTTCAAAGATTGACGCGCGCTCCCCTCTTCGTCACCAGCCGAGGAGATTGTTGCCTCCGCCATCGCATGATCACGCTGGTCGGACTTTTCGCTGCTGGCAACAGCCGAGCTGGCACGCAGCGCATTTCGCTCTAACAAGCGCGTTGCAATTGGGCCGCCAACAAGACCGCCAAGCACAATCCCCGACATCGCCGCCGCGATCGCCACCGTTTCAGCCGATGGCACGCCGGCCGCAGCGAATTGCGGCGCGAATGCCAGCGCCGTCGCGGGTCCGCCGGCCAAAGCCGCTGGACCGATCAACACACCGAGTAACGGCGACTGATCGAACAACACGGCCGAGAAAATCCCGATGAGGCTTTGCACTACGGCGAGGAAAGCCGCCAAGACGAGAAATACCAATGCCTGCCCGCTCCCCGCGCGCAGCAAACTCAAGCTCGCACTAAAGCCGATAGCCGTGAAGAACGCGTTCATCAATGGCGTCTGCAGCGTCGTATCGAAACTGATCGTAGCGACATTCTGCTGACGCAGCATCAACACGAGGATGGCGACGATCAAGCCACCGACGACAGGCGCCGGAATGTTGTATCGGCGCAGAAATGGCACCCGATCGACTAACTGGAAACCGACAAACAGTGCGAGTGCACCCGCTGCCAGCGTTTGCACCATATCCAAAGTGATCGTCACGCCCCACCCCCGGTTCTATTAGCCACCCCATAGTCTACGATCTGGGGCGGATAACTGCCCGGCATCGCCACGCACTCCTCCCTCGCGGTCGGAACGCAGCATCAAGGGTCCATCGAGATCGATGAAATCCGAGGCCGCAGCGACCAGCCATGCTGGCGCGATGGCGAGCGACGTACACACCATGCAACCGGTCATGACAACCATGTTGCTACGACGAGCCGCTGCCAAGAGCTCGACTGCTCCGGTTAAACCACCCGTCTTGTCGAGCTTGATATTCACCGCCTGATAGCGATTCAACAGATGCGGCAGATCATCGACGGTATGACAGGCCTCATCAGCACACAGCGGCACCTCGGATCGAAAGCCCTCGAGTGCCTCATCTTTGCCGACTGGCAGCGGCTGCTCGATCAGCACGGCGCCGATTTTTTTGAGGAACGAATTCAACTCGATGAGTATCTCGATGTTCCAAGCCTCGTTCGCATCGACGATGAGCTTTGCGTTCGGGGCGGCATCGTGCACTGCCTGCAGCTGCCGATCAGGCGCCTGACCATCGACCTTCACCTTGATCACCGGTGCCGAGCTCATCTGCGCCGCGACCCATCCCATCTGCTCGGGCGTATCGAGTCCAACCGTCAAAGCCGTCGTCAAAGTGGTTGGGCGTGCCAAGCCCAACAACTGATCGACCGCATGACCCGATGCACGGGCCTCCAGATCCCACAGCGCGCAGTCGATGGCATTAAGTGCTGCGCCGGAGGGAAGCAGCTGGCGACAATCGATACGACTTGCACCCTGTTCAAGTGATGCGACGACCGAGCGAATCTGGGCAGCGACCGAATCGACGCTCTCACCGTAACGCGGGTACGGAACGCATTCCCCTCGTCCGACATGCTGGCCGTCGTTGAGTTCGACGACTACGACATCCGCTGCCGTTTTGACACCGCGCGAAATGCGAAACGGCCGCTCCAACGGCCACGATTCGATGCCGACGCTTACTTGGCGACGCATTCCAACATCCGGTCGACGATTTTCGAGGTCCCCATCGTGACGGGATCCTGACATGGCAAACCGAGCTCTCGCTCGATCTGACCACATAACTCGATACCTGCTTCGACTGGCATCAACGACGTATTCAACGCCACCCCGGCGATCGACACCTTGGCATTGGTGAGTCGGGCTGCCGTCAGGTTCGCCTCGATGCAATCTTTTAGCGAAGGCACGGAGTAATGCGGTAAGCCACGCATCTGCTGACGTCCCGCTTCGTGACACATCACGATTACATCGGGCTGCGAGCCATGCAGCAGACCGAGCGAAACGCCCGCGAAGGACGGGTGGAACAGCGAACCCTGCCCTTCGATGAGATCCCAACCACCATCCTCGCGCGCGGGCGATACCCACTCGGCACCGCCAGAGATGAAGTCGGCGACCAACGCATCGATCGGCACACCCGCTCCGGCGATCAAGATGCCAGTCTGCCCAGTGGCGCGAAAATCCGCGTGGATACCACGCCCACGCATCTCGCGCTCCATCGCCAGCGTCGTATACATCTTACCGACCGAGCAATCGGTACCGACCGTCAGCATCCGCAAACCGGCTCGTGGCTTTCCGTTACCGACCGGAATGGAATGCGGGAAGTAACGCGCATCAAACAGCACACGGCCGCACTCGCGTGCCACCGATTCAATCTGTGCATCGGACGACAATCTTTGATGCAAACCCGAGGCGACATTCAAACCTGCCCGTAGGGCCTCGATGACATCGGATCGAATGTCATCCCCCATCACGCCGCCTGCGTTGGCGACGCCGAGCACCATGGTGTTGACACCGGCCGCCTTGGCAGCCTTGAAATCCATCAGGGGTAAATCGAGTTTCTCCGCACAGTTCGGCCCCGCATACTGCGCAACGCACCATTCCGGTCGCCAAAAGGCCAGACCGCGGGCGGTCTTGATGCTGAGTCTGTCCTTGGCGTTACCGAGGTACAGCAGGTACGGCGGGCCCCAGTGATCTTTGGCGGGGCTGCTTGCGAGTTTTGTCATCGGGACGCTCATGCGCCATTCCTCATATTTGGTTAAATCTCGTTGCCCGAATTATTTCCGGCGCGGAGCGGTGGCTCCAATCGAAAAACCCATCGACCCATAGCCTGAGGTTATTCCCGCCCCCATAGAGCAATAGTGGCCTCCTCCCGCAACCATCCGCTACGGCCGTCAGATAGCTGCAAGCGAACCCAGCCGAGGAAACGCCGCTCGACGATACCAACTGCACCAGGCAACACCCAGTTGCCATCGTCGAGACGGTTTTCCACGGGAATTTCGCGTAATGTGGACTGCTGATGGATGACCACGGCCGCAGGATCGAGCGATCCTGCATAACTTGATGTCATTAGTAGCGTCACAACGAAGCCCGCCAGCGCAATGACCAGACCAAAGGTGGTTGCACGCAAGGCCGGACGCAGGCGTTGCCAATACCCGCAGGCCAGCAAGAGAACTGCTAGCGACAGGACCACGAACAACGCCACCAGATACAGCCGCTGCCATAGGCCTGGCGGTAAAGCGGATCGGACTCGACCAACTGCACCAGCCGATTCTGGCAGTCCACCGTCGGCTGCGGATAACAGACCCGCTTGGGAGCGAAGTCGCACCCACAGCTCTGCACCTTGATCGAAACGTGGCTCCTGCAACCAGGCGATGCCGCTGTGGATAGCTGCCTCCGATAATCGACCGTCGGCTTGCAGCGCGATCGCCAGGTTGTAGCGCGCGATCACATCCAAAGGCTCTTGCTCGACCTGCTCGATGCCGCGCTCGATAGCCGTCTTCGCCTGCAACGGCTGGCTTGGCAGCAAGCCGCAGCACACGATCACGATGAGCAGAGGTAAGAACCGAGGCCACCAGTGCTCCCCCCGCAACAAACGCCGTAATTCGAATGGCGGTGGTACGGCCAAACTCGCCAATGCGCGAGACGCGCGAGTCGCCCAATCGGTTGGCAAGCGAGAGGCTGGACCATAAAGCGCAGCATCGCTCTCCACCCAGAGCGCATACCACGGGTCGCGACCCAATACGTCCGCAGCGGTCGGAGCGCATCCGGATACACGCCAACGTTCGGCTACCGCACGTTGCCAGCGGCGTAGCTCCAGTGCCGACCCAGCCGACAGTGGTATCGACGCATCGACGCGGGCTAAGCGCCGGACGAGCTGACGAAGGCGGCGATGAGCTGCTCGCACTCGTCGTTCGGGATCGAGTAGCCAGGCGCGCAGACACGCGAGACTCATCCACAATAAGACGACCCCGAGTGCGCCGATGATTGACCATCGCTCGAATCGATCCGCTGATAGCGGAGCGATGGCTCGCAGACTTCCACTCAATGGTTTGATTACATCGATGTTGTCATCGAGCAGTTCATCGGTGAACGCCATGGAACTAGCCGAGACACCACTCGCCACGAGTGTGATCTCCGGCGATTCGATCGTCACGTACCGCCCCGCGATCGGATCGAAGATCGGCAACTCGACTGAGGGCAAACGATAGGCTCCAGGCTCAGCAACGACAAAGCTCAAAGATTCACGGCGCGTACGCTCAAACTCACCGTTGATCTTCACATCCTCACGCTCCGTATCTCGCAGCTGTAAGCCCGAGGGCAGGGTTCGCGTCGGCAA
>Ga0102831_1000336_pt1 | contig 21667 bp, 16 predicted proteins | sample ColrivemetaGS747_FD_84508 | JGI IMG/M metagenome (GOLD analysis project Ga0102831, IMG submission 84508) | Estuarine microbial communities from the Columbia River estuary - Freshwater metaG S.747 | ecosystem: Environmental > Aquatic > Marine > Intertidal zone > Estuary | place: USA: Columbia...
GATACAACCATTAGATCTAAGTTTGAATCGGTGCAAGGTAAGCGTAGCGCAAACAATGCCACCAAAGAGACTTTGGCCGATTGGGGATTGAGTGTAGAGGTGGAGCAGGTTTATAATCCAGGTGAAAATGCACAGGCGGATCCTTCCAATGGTGTATTGAGTTGGAGTGTTGAATGGGAAGACAATGGAAAGCAGTGGTTAACGGCTGTTGCAGACAATGATGGTGCTGCTGCGGGGAATTTCCCTTGGCAGAACTGGATTCGTGCCGGTCAGGCAGGTCGTGGTGCAACGTTTGATCCAATTGCACATGACTTCTTTAACCAAGACGGTACCCCTTGTGATCCAGGTCAGGCTTTAGAAAGAATTTGGAATGGTAGAATTGCGCCTTATGGTCTAACAGGTCGTGAAAAGTTGACCGCAGCGGGTAAAAATACTTATGGGTTTGCCTGGTGGGGAAATACAGTTGGTCTGCAAAATCCAATGGCGGAATTGGCAAGTATAGAATTGGTAATTACCAAGGATAAGAGTTTGTGGACGCGTTGCCCGGTATTTGAGATGGCGGACGACGAGATGAAGGCTTCTACCGAAGGTCAGATGGCCAAGTTCAACATGCGTTGGGGTACATCAAAAGATAAAGACGGAAATGATATTTCTGGTTCTCAAGGTTTGGGTTGGTTCCCTGGCTATGCGGTGAATATGGAAACTGGCGAACGATTGGTTATTGCATTCTCTGAGGATAGTTATTTGGCAGGTGAAAACGGCCGCGATATGATGTGGAATCCTACGGATCAGGTGATCAACGATAATGGTAGTTACCCTGCGATGGGTGGTAAACACTTCATTTATATCTTCGGTACTGGTATGTCGGCTATTTCGCGTAACATTAAAGGCGAGAGATATCTAGGTGATGCGGATGCCAATTTCCAACGTTTCAAGACAGCAACATTGCCAACTACTGCGGGTGGTTCGGTTTCGAGCACGGAAAAAATGAGATTGTTATCTCAGGCAATGTGGGTGATTCCAACGTATATGGCTGCGGGTTTCAAGATGGAAAATGGCAATATTCCTCCAACAAATGTGAAGATCAAGATTAACATTCGCAAGGCATACACTACGTTCAATGCGGGTAATGCGATCAACAATGATCGTCCGATGTATGAATTTGATGCGGCGAGCATCGCACCTAAGGTGAGCAATGAAATCGGGAAGAAGAATTTGGACTTGGTGAATGTTGTTCCGAACCCTTATCGCGGATATAGTTCATATGAAAACTCTCCAATTGATTCTCGTGTTAAAATCACCAATTTGCCTCCAGATTGTACAATTACAATTTACGATATGGCGGGTAATTTGATTCGCAGAGTTAACAAGGCGGATGTGAATACTTACTATGAGTGGGATTTGAAAAACGGAAGTAATGTACCTATTGCCAGTGGTTTATACTTGATCCATGTTAAGACTAAGGACTTGGGTGAAAAGATTATTCGTTGGTACGGAATTATGCATGCCATTGATTTGGACAGTTATTAAAAAATAGAATGATGAATCGCAAACAAAAAAATATATTTTGGGTCAGTTTGATGGCTGTTGGATTTGTAGGAACTGCTTTTGGTGGTAATCCTGAACGTCAGGGACAGGCAGGTGCTGCTCAGTTGACCATCAATGGTTGGGCGAGATCCAGTGGCATGGGTTGGGCGAATGGCGGTAAGGTATCTGGTGCAGAAGCCATGTACATGAACGTTGGAGGTTTGGACCGTTTTAAGAATAACACTGAATTGGTATTTGCCCGCACAGAATGGTTGATGGGTTCAGGGATTGCCATTAATAGTGTTGCATTGGCTCAGAAAATGGGTGAAGGCGGCGAAGGAGGTACCTTTGGTATTTCTGTAATGCAATACAGCATTAAACCCATTGATATCACTACAGAGGATAACCCTTATGGAGGTATTGGTACCTTTAGAGTGAATATGTCGAATATTGGATTAGCCTATTCTAAGAGCTTCAGTAATAACATCTCTGCAGGTGTTATGGCAAAGATTGTTTCGGAGGGTATTCCTGATGCAAGCGCTTCTGGTGTTGCTTTGGATGCGGGTGTTCAGTACGTAACCACATTCCGTCCTACCAAGGGTGGTATGAAGAAGGATGATTTCAAGTTTGGTATTTCGATGAAAAACATCGGACCCGACATGACTCATACGGGTGATGGATTGAGTTACAAGGCTATTTTGGATAATGGTACGTTTACTAAAACTGTGCAGGTGAAGGTGGATCAGATTAAATTGCCAGCCTTGTTGAACATTGCTGCTTCTTACGATATCCGTTTGGATAAGAACGCAAATCAATACGATAATAAGTTGACTGTAGGATTCGGATTTACGAATTTTGCGTATACTGCGAACCAGTTGACATTGGCTTGTGAGTATTCGTACAAGGAATTCTTGACATTGCGCGGTGGATTTGTTTATCAGCAGGGAATTTTTGACAGTGAAGTACGTCCTTCCGCCTTTACGGGTCCTCAAGCAGGGATCAGTTATGATTTTGCGGTAGGCGAAGACGGCAATCAAGTTAGTTTAGATTACTCATACAGGGCAACAAATCCTTTTAATGGTGTGCATTCATTTGGTTTGCGCATTGGCTTAGGAACTGCCGAATAATACAAGCATTTTTATATATTTGTAAAGTGTGCATCAGTGTCTAACGCTGGTGCACATTTTTTCTTAAAAACTACCAACGATGAGCGATATACAATATGTATCAAAGGAAGGCTTAGAGAGAATGAAGCAAGAGCTTTATTTGATGAAGCATGAGGAACGTCCTAGTATCACCATTGCCATTGCGGAAGCGCGTGACAAAGGGGATTTGAGTGAGAATGCGGAGTATGATGCGGCGAAAGAGGCGCAGGGTATTCTGGAATACAAAATCAGTCAGATGGAACATATGGTTGCTAACGCTAGGGTTTTGGATACTTCAAATCTTGATACGAGCAAAGTGAGCATCATGTTAAATGTTCGTGTGAAGAATCACAATGTTGGTAAGGAGGCAGTGTACCGTTTGGTATCGGAAAGCGAAGCCAACTTAAAGGAGAATAAAATTTCTATCAAAAGTGCAATTGCACAAGGTTTGATGGGCAAAACTGTTGGAGAAACTGTGAATATCACTGTTCCTGCAGGTACCGTGAAATTGGAGATTCTAGAGATTTTCGCGTAATCTGATATGGCAACTTTGTTTTCGCGTATTGTGGCTGGTGAAATCCCTTGTCATCGTATCTGCGAAGACGAGCATCATTTGGCATTTTTGGATATCATGCCCTTGGTGATGGGACATGTTTTGGTGATTCCGAAACGCGAAGTGGATTATATTTTTGATTTGTCTGGCCCTGAGATGGCCGCACTGTGGCAATTTGCCCAGGGTGTCGCGAAGGCGGTTGAAAAGGCTGTTCCGTGTAAAAGAATCGGTGTTGCGGTGATTGGATTGGAAGTGCCCCATGCACATATTCATTTGGTCCCTCTTCAAACCGTGGGCGATATCAATTTTACCAAAGAAAAGTTGCATCCCAGTGAGTCGTCTTTGGCTGAAATGGCCGCATCGATTCGTGCCAATTTGCAAGGGTAAAATCGGATTGATTTACTTAGGTTTGTAAAGAATGAAACCTGAATTATTTCATATTGCTGGATTACCTATTTATGGATACGGTTTCTGTATTTTGGTAGGCGTTGTTGCTGCATTTTTTCATTTGTATTTGAACCGGGTAAGATTGGGGATGGATACAGATAGCATAAGCACGGTGATATTGATTTGTTTTGTGGGCGTGTTTGTGGGTGGAAAGGTTTTTTATTTCTTGGAAGACCCTGCCGGACATTGGTCGCGGATGGATCAGTTTTTCGGGGATCTAGGCAATGGATTTGTGTTTTACGGTTCTTTTCTGGTCACCCTGGCGATGCTTTGGGTTTGGATGCGCAAGATTGGCTGGGATTTTTGGGATAAGATGGATGATATTGGCATCGCTGGTGCCTTTGTGCATGGCTTTGGTAAGTTGGGTTGCTTCTTGGCGGGCTGCTGTCATGGCGTGGTTTGTGTGAATCCCAAATATGGCATAATTTTTAATGATGTGAAGTCGCATGCCGAGCCCTTGGGCGAGGCGTTATACCCCGTACAATTATGGGATTCGGGAATTGTTTTTTTTAGCATCGCAATGATGTTGTGGATGCAAAAGCGAGGGAAGACATTTGGCGGACAGTTGTTCTTCTTTTATGCCTTAATTTACGGTGTAGGTCGATTCTTTACGGAAGGCTATCGCGGCGATATCTCCAGAGGTTTTGTTTTCAACGGACTGCTATCGCACAGCCAGTTTATTGCCATTTTGGTGGTGAGCTTTTCGGGCATCGGATATTGGTTTTTGCGAAGGAGGCAGTTGCTTAAAGCATGAGGTTTGAAGATGTCATTGGGCAGGATCAGGTGAAAGCTAGGCTCCGTCATGGCGTTGCCGTGGGCAGGATTCCACATGCGCAGTTGATTTTGGGGCCAGAAGGGAGTGGCGGCTTGCCGCTGGCATTGGCCTATATTCAATTTGTAATGTGTCCAAATCGTACAGAATTGGATAGCTGTGGGGTATGTCCAACTTGCAGAAAAATATCATCTTTTACTCACCCTGATGTTCACTATACGTTTCCCTTTCCCAAGAAACTGGGAGAGATGGAAGCTTGCTCTGATGTTTATCCTCAGTGGCGTGAGGCGCTGAAAGACGATGTTTACATGAGCTACGGCGATTGGATGCAGCAACTCAATGCCGAAAATAAGCAAGGCAATATTCCAATCAAAGAACTTCGCAACATCATCAAAAATTTGTCGTTGAAGGCCTATGAAGGCAATATGAAGGTGAGTTTGGTGTGGTTGCCCGAGTATTTGGGCCAAGAAGGCAATATTATTCTAAAAATTCTAGAAGAGCCGCCTGCGGGAACTTTGTTTTTGTTGGTGGGTTCGGATGTGGACGATATATTGTCGACGATTGTGTCTAGAACGCAACTCGTTAGGATGGCACCCATCGAAGATGCCGCTTTGAGTGAAGCGCTTGTTGCTAGAGATGATATAGCGGAATCGGATGCGCAGCGGTTGGCTAAAGTCGCTCAAGGCAATTATCATTTGGCAAGGGAATTGGGTAAGGAGGCGACGAATCCGCATTTGGATGCTTGGCGACAGTGGATGACGATTGTTTTTAAACGGAAAATGGGCGATGCGTTTGCTTGGAGCGATGATATGTCGTCGCTAGGTAGGGAAGGCGTGAAATCGTTCTTGCTATACGGTATCCAAGTGCTTAGAACTTGCGCGGTGGTGCCCTATTCCGGGTCTGACGGATTGTGGGAGGGTCCAGAATTGGACTTCGTGAACAAATTCAATACACTACAGTTGGGTCATGAGGCAATTGAGAAAATGGTGAAGGTTTTAGAGGATGCGATGTACGGTATTGAGAGAAATGGAAACCCTAAAATTATATTGATGGATGCGAGTTATGGGTTGGTGAAATCAATTATGAAAAAAAACTAGACTGTCAGACAACCAATGGGGGGATATAATCTTCTTTAGGTGAAATCTGGATCATGTTAACATCGAATGACAAATCAACAGGAGCCAAAAGAACATCAATTGTTGCGACAGTGTATCGCGGGAGACCGCAAGGCACAGCAAGGGTTGTACGATCTTTTCGCCCCAATGGTATATGCCATTTGTTTGCGATACATGGGTAACTCAGATGATGCCAAAGACATGTTACAAGACACCATGGTAAAGTTTTATCAAAAAGCGGGAGAGTTCAGATTCCAAGGATCCTTGGAAGGCTGGGTGAAACGCATCGGTGTAAACGCATGTTTGGATCAGTTGAAGAGAAATAAAGCCAAATTTACTACAGACATTGAAAATGCTTTTGGTTTAAGCGGTGATGTAAATGCGGCTCAACCACTAGAAACTAAGGATTTGATGCGATTGCTCGGTACACTCCCGGATGGATATCGTACTGTTTTTAACTTATACGCCATCGAGGGATTCTCGCATGGTGAGATTGCCACACTTTTGAATATTTCGGAGAATACAAGTAAGTCACAACTGTTTAAAGCCCGCAAATGGCTTCAAGCGAAATTGGAAAGGAATTGATGGAAGATTCATTGAAACATATCGATGAGCTTTTTCGTTCCCAATTGAGTTCGGCGGGTGTTACACCTCCCGCAGGGGTATTTGAGCAGTGCGTTCAGCAATTGCAATCTTCGGGAACAGAAGGTCAAGGTTTGAATCAGGGCGCATCTCAACAGAGCGTTCAATCCGGATTGGGAAATGCAGTGGGAAGTGCGGGAAAGACGTTTTTCGGATTGTCGGCAAAGGCTAGCCTTGCCATACTTGGTTCAGTGGTGGCTGCGGTCCTTGTGGTATCGGCTATCTTAAACAGCAAAGGATCTGTCAACCCTGTGAAAGATGTGAATGCGGGGATAAGGCCAGAGGTCGACAAGAATTCGGATCAGACAGCCGCGGGAATTGATAATAATTCGGATAAAGGTGCTGGTTTGTCGGCTAAGACCAACGCTGAAATTGGAAATAGTTCTTCTGATGTAAATGCAAGGACGACTTCTCTGGATAAATCAGATGATGTTGCCACTTATGGGGGGACGATTCCAGTGCTTCGAAAGAATTATGTTGGAGTGAAAAATAATGTGGGAGTGGAAAATTCCGGGGGCGGTAATGGTGGATTGGGCATAGAGAATTCATCGAATGTGCCTCGGGGAAATTCATCGAGTGAAATGTCCGTTAAAGTGCCGGCAGATAATTCGAATCAGTTTGGCCAACCTACAAAAGTGGCAATGGGGAATTCAAACCCATGTCAACAGTATGCAAATCAGTGGAAGCCGGTCATCGCCGATATTGTTGGTGGGATTGTTTCGTTGGGTATTGAGGGAAAATATGAAAAAATGCGGGTTGATTGGGCCGACGGTGACCGTTCGGAAATGTTAACCGATCAAGTGGGTGTTGAAAGGGTTTCGCATCAATATTGGGTAGGTCATACAAGGACATTTGTTGTTAGGATGTTGAATGAGCGTAGGATTTTGGACGACAGAGGATATTCTATGATTTGTAGAGACAGTCAGAGAGTTTCGGTTAGTATTTCGCCGGCGGGTGATGCCACAGATATTTTTGTCCCTGATGTTTTTACACCCAACGGGGATGGATTTAATGAAGAATTTTATATTGGGATGGCACAGCCTCAAATGTTCGATATGTGCGTCTTTGATTTGAACAATAGATTGATATTTAGGTCGGACAACTACGATGCAAGATGGAAGGGTCTTTGTGGCGCAAGTGTTTGTCCAGAAGGTGTTTATCGCGTAGTTGTATCCTACAAATATAGCGGTGATAAATCGTTAAAGTATGCCAGAAAATCCGTTAAGTTAATTTATAAAGCAACCCCACAATTTTAAAAATCGAATATGAATTTTACTCATAATATTACACAGGACCCAAATAATTCGGGCAACTCCTTGGGAAATTGGACCAAATTTTCTATTTTTGACCGATTACACAAAGCAAACTCACCTAAAATGAAAGGTTTTATTACAATAATGAAAAGTGCACTACTAACTTTAGTAGCGGCATTTGCTATGATTGGCGACACTGCGGCGCAGTGTACAATCCAGTACAACGGATCCCCATGCGTAGGAACTCCAGTGAGTTTTTATGGAGAAGCGGCCGGTACAACCCATGACTGGGATTTTAACGGAGAAGGTACGCAAACAGGGTTGAAAAACTTGAATTTCGCGTTCAAAACAGCGGGAAACAAAACGATTACTTACATCACAACAATCAATGGTACCAAGTGTACGTCAACGTTGAATTTGGTGGTAAGAACGGCACCAACGATCAAGTTGAAATTGCAAAACTTGTACGAACAGTGTTTTGAAAAGAACCTTTTCTGTTTCACGGATAGTTCTTTCAACAAGAATGGTTCAAAAATCGCGAAGATTCGTTACTTGGTAAGTGATGGTCAATTGTTTGAATATACCAAGCCAACGATGCCTCAAACTTTCTGTTTTTCTATAAAGGATGAGCGCGGCGGAAGTTTCGACATTTTTGTTGAGGTTACAGATGAGTGGGGTTGTGTTGATACAATGAAATTGAAAGGTGCGGTAAAAGTGCGTGAAAAGATTGGCGCGCGTTTTACGAGTAATAAGCCCGTAGCTTGTGATAGTGTAACGGCAACCATTCAGAATATTTCGCGGATCGACAAGAGTCAGGTGAAGAAAATCACCTGGTATTGGGGTGATGGATCTACCACTACTGATTGGGGTCCAACCATTAAAAAGACTTTCTATGGTCAGGGTACTTATAATTCTAAAGTTGTTATTGAAACGATAGATGGTTGTAAAGATTCGTTTACGGTTGTGGCGGCAGCTTCTGTATTTAAGTCGAAAGCTGTAATTTGGGCCAGTAAAGATTCTGCATGTATATCTGATGCAAAGATTGATTTTGGTGTAGACCAAGCTCCAGCGGGTGCTACCGGTTTGTTATGGAACTTTGGTGATCCAAACACGGGACCACAGAACTTTGATAACAAGAGTTGGAATACAAGTCACGGTTTCTCTGGACTCGGGCCTTTCTTAATCAATTTGACATATTCGCACCCAATTTGTGGTAATAAATCAGCTTATGATACCATCATCGTATTGGGTCCTGTTTCAACCATTGAAGTTTCAGGAAATCGTTTGGCAGAATTTGAGGTATTCCAATGCCCAAAGGATGTGATGGATACGGTTCACTTTAAGAACTTCTCAACTTTCTATCACAATGATCGTGATTTTACAGACGATGATAGTACATTCTATAAGTGGAATGGAACGTTAGGTCACACATTCCAAAAGAATGCCAATGGTACTCCAAAGCAAGTTTGGCAGAAGCCTCTGCGAAATGAGAAAAACTCAAATGGTACCAAGAGTGTTTATGCAGGGGGAACAATTGCACCGGCGGGTGGAAATGATTACTTAAAGCGTGAGCGTGTTTGTGCTGTTAGACTCTGGGATTTTAGTGATACCTATGCGCCAAAGTGTACTACGGATGTAACTAGGAATAAAAACGTTTTTGTGAACTGTCAGTACTCTCGTGATACATTGCCAACGCACTACTACAAATCATGGGATTTGATTTTGTTGGAAAGGTTTAAGACATCGCCAATGGAAGATGCGATTTTCATCACAAAAACCGGTCTATGTAAAAAGATTCAGGTTTGGGCATCGGATACGTTGTGGGTAGTGTTGGATACCATTGTTTTTGTTCCTAAGACCAGTGCGGATTCTGCAACTGCAGCGACTACAAAGTATAAGAATGCAATTAAAAAGTATGCGCCTTATTATAAAATGAAGGGAATCGGGGAGCGATTGGTAGAGGATTCTGTTACGATTACTTTGGGCTCAAAAGATTCCGTTTATATTAATAAGACATTATATGTAGGACCAAAGACAGTGTTGGCTAAGGATAAGGATATTATCCGATTGACAAGCAAGACGGATTCGATTGTGTATAATTTCTATGCTTATACTCGTAGGGATACGCTGCCTTTGCCATTACTTAAAATTCGATTGGCGAAGGGTGAAAAGCCTACAAAATTAAAGATGTTGTTGATGTCTAAGATGGGTCGTTTTAATGGACTAAATTATGGCACAGATTACATCATCGATTACAAGCGATACCGCGAGTTGTACTATTCAAAGATTCCTCAGTGTAACAACGTTAAGTTGAATCATAAAGATACTTGTCATCCAATGAAGTGCGAACACGAAGCCACCAAATCGTTGGCGATGCTTCATGCCAATGCGGGTGGTGTTGGGTCAGGTTTATTGAAAGATGCGATTGAATGTTTGGGTGCGAAGAACCCACAATATGGAATCACGTTTATTTTGAGTGATTTGAAGCCAGGATGTACTTTCTCTATGATTGAAATCAACTTTGACTCAACTTGTAATCCAAATGGTTGGGTTCCGTTGAGTGGATTGCAACCAGGTTCACGTCCTCCAGGACCGCCATATCCAGGATATCAGCCTGCAGGTAATCCACCGAGCAGATATTCTAAGCAGTATTCTGCGTCTCAGGTGTGTGATCCGAGTGGTTGTATTACAGTAGGTATTGTTGTAGGTAATGGTGTTCGCAAGCCGGGTACTTTTTCTCCTCCAACCAAGGATCGTCCTATTTGTAGCGATACGCAGTGGTACAGGCAGTTCGCATGTTTCCCTATGATTGATCCTGCATTTGAGGTAATGATTCCAAAGACAAACTCCGTAGGTATTCGTAAGATTTGTAAGGGAGATCCGGTGATTGTTCGTCCGATACCAGGCAATAAGACCAAAACAGATGATCTTAAATCACTGCGTTGGTCATTTGAAACGGGTAATGCGAGTCCGTCATACTCAAGAGGATGGCGCCGTTATATTCAAGAAGATTATTTCAGATATCAACAAATACCTGGAAAAAATCCAAAACGTTTGTATAACTATGTGATTCAAACCCGTGGTGGTGAAGATCCAGTGCAGGTTCCATGTACTGATATTTGGAATGATGGAAATACCAAATTGACAAAGAAAGATACAATTTTCACTGCTGAGATTAGTGCTTGGACAGTAGGGGCAGACGTATCAGCTGTTTGGGATAGAATGAAAGAGCGTTTGGATGCCCGTGGATTTGATCCATTCTCTTTGTCACCCGCACAAATTGCCCAAATGATTTGGAATAACAAAGGCGTTATTGGTCAGCCAGCAACCGGTGCTTATGGTTGTATTGATACCACTGGTTTTGGTAGGTTCATTCGCTATTATTTCATTCCGAATAAAGACAGTATGACGATTTTGCATTATCGCGATACAACAATTCGTCCTACTGACATAAATAAAGTGAGTGGTGTGGATTATCCTTCTTATCGTTTTATACCGAAATGGGTTGGATATCACTTGGTGAGCGTGTCTATGACTTCATCTAACGGAAAGTGTGACGACATTGCAGCATTCCCAGTATTGGTTGGTTTTGCAATGGAATTGGAATTGCCAGATAGTATCATTTGTCAAGATCAGGCAACGAACTTGAAGGCTTTGCCTAAGTATAAAATGTTCCACCCAGATCCAATCAACTTTGGAACATGGGATTTCACAGACTATTGGAGAGATCCAACACGTCAGGCCGAAACTGCGCAGGGTAAACCCAACCGCGAGCCTTTCACCAAGTGGGATTGGAACAAAGCGGATGATGATAAAAGCAAGCCAATCACAATCTTTGGCGGTCAGCCTTGGGGTGGTACTGGTGTAGGTTCAGGTGTGTCTCCTTGGGTTGATTTGGGAGGCGGTGGATCCGTTGCTAAGTATTACAAAGATGATTCAGGAGTTTATGTCTTTAGAAACATTGCTGGTGATAGTACCGGTTGTATGGATACAATTACCCGTAAATTGTTCATTACCCGTTTGGATGTTAGGTTCAATTTGAACGTAACGGTTCCTTCTTGTAACACAGCAATTGAGTTCTTTGATAGTTCAATAATGCACGACCCTTGTAGTTGGGCAATGAAGAACTGTAATGGTCCAACACCAATGCAGTGTGATTATATCAAAGAATGGTATATTGACTGGGGTGATTCTTCAAATAACTTGTTCAAGAGGGCTGCATCAAATCAATCTGGTTTGCCAGATCGTATTGGACACAAATACACCCGTAACGGATGGTTCAAAATTCAATATCGTTTGAAGACAGACCAAGGTTGTGAGGATACGTTTAGTCGTTGGATTTTGATTCCTGGACCACGTCCTAGGTTTGAATTCACCACAAAAGCAGGTAATCAAATCACAATTTGTGCAGGGGATAGCTTACAGTTTAGTAATTTGACTGATACGGCGTCTGGCAAATCTGATTGGACCTGGTTCTGGGGTGATGGAAAGATAGATAACAAGAAAGATAAATTCTTGTATCATACTTACACCAAGCCAGGTAAATACTATGTTTTCCTTCAGCAGTATGACTCATTAATCTTGCCTCCAAACATCCGCAAATTCTGTCCTGCGACATTCCCTGATACCCCATCGCAAAAAGCATTTATCGTAACGGTATTGCCACGTGATTCGGTGAGAGGATTAGTACTCAAGATGGCAATTTGTGCGGGTGATAGTAACTATTTCACCGACAATTCAGATACAATTTTGAAATCGTACAAGTGGAGATTCGAGAATTTGAGTACCGGTCAGGTAGATACGGTTACAACGGATAAGAAAAAGATGGCATGGCGATTTAACTCACCAGGTCGGATCAGGGTATCGCACTTCGCGGACTACGATCCTAGTCATCCAAGGCCTTGGTGTCCTACTGTAATGGGCGATATCATCTTCCTTGTTGATTCTGTTGTTTCAAACTTCACAATTGACTCGTCTAAGACACCGGATTATACTTATACTCGAACTGATATCAATGGAACACAATGGCGTTGGGGTTATAATCACCAGAGCAATATCAAATTGACCAAAGAGCCTTTGATTGTTGATTATGCTGGAAGTGATAAAGTTGTAAGTGCTTCTTACAGTGGTACTGATACTTTCTGGATTTGTTTAGAAGTAACCAATTCAACAGGATGTAAGGATACAGTGTGTAAGCCAGTCTATGTAAACCAATTCATTTTGTTGGCGAACGTATTCACACCTGGAAATGGTGATGGTAAGAACGATGAATTCCGCGTTCCAATTGCAGGTCAATCATTGTTTGAATTACGCATCTACAACCGCTACGGTGAGCGCGTATTTGAATCTTCAGATCCAGGAGTGAAGTGGAATGGTAAAGTAAATAACGATGGTGCTGAAGTTCCGTCGGGAACATACTTCTACCAGTTAACATATCAATTCAAAGGAAAAGATAAGATTAACAAGGTAAATGGTTCAGTGAACGTGATTCGCAAAGCCCCTTAATTTTTAAATCTAGAATAAAGCTGAGAAAGCCCCGCAGGTTCTGCGGGGCTTTCTTTATTTTTGTGGGGTATTAATATTTTCACCTTCTATTTATTTTGGAAAATCATCAACTATTAGAGAGATTTTTCGGGATAATGGATTGATCCAATAAAGGCAATGGCAAATCAAGATTTATTTCATAGCGACACGATTGTTGCAAGGGCTACGGCTGCTGGAGTTGGTGCCATTGCAGTGGTAAGGGTTTCGGGCCCATCGGCGTTAAAGCTAACGGATGAGTTGCTGAAAATAGCTGTCGCCGACAAACCTACACATACGGCACATTTGCGCACGATGTATGATGGTGACGGGGTGATGGATGAGGCGTTGATTACATTGTTTAAGGGCAGCAAGAGTTATACGGGTGAGGATACGGTAGAGGTTTCGGTGCATGGAAGCGAATACATTGTTTCGCGATTGTTGCGTGCGTATATGGACAAGGGTGCGAGGTTGGCAGAGCCTGGGGAATTTACCCAAAGGGCTTTTTTGAATGGCAAACTTGATTTGGCGCAGGCGGAGGCCGTGGCCGACTTGATCTCATCTGAGCATCGCATCGCCCATGATTTGGCCTTAAAACAGCTAAAAGGGGGCTTTTCGAAGGATATAGCCGCACTAAGGGATAGGCTTTTGCATTTCACTAGTTTGGTGGAGTTGGAATTGGATTTTGCGGAGGAGGATGTGGAGTTTGCATCGCGCAGTGAATTGAAGTTATTGGTGGAGCGCATTCAGGCTGAGGTGGTTTCGCTTCGCGACTCTTTTGCCTTGGGTAATGTGATCAAAAAAGGGTTGGCGTTGGTTTTGGCTGGACGACCGAATGCGGGGAAGAGCACATTGTTTAATGCATTATTGAATGAGGATAGGGTGATTGTGAGTGAGATTGCCGGTACCACTAGGGACGCCATCGAGGCGCAGTTGAATTTTGAGGGCTTTATGTTGCGTTTGATTGATACGGCTGGGATTCGGGAGGCAACGGATGTGATAGAGCAGGAGGGCATCGCGCGCACATTTTCGCATGTTGAAAAGGCGGGTGCTACGATGTATTTGTTGGATATGGGTAGTTGTTCTTTGGCTGAGGCTGAACAGGATTTGATGATGTTGAAGCAGAAAACTTCACGTGTTTGGGTGGTTTGCAATAAGGTGGATTTGGCGGTTAAGTTTAGCCAACAACCTTGGATTGATATGGTGGATGTGATGGGGTTGGAGGCGCCTTGGTTTGTATCGGCCAAGGATAAGGTTTCGGTGCAGGCATTGCGTTTGGCCTTGGAATCTAGATTTATGGGCGGATTGGCCGATGTGGGTGATCAAACGGTAGTGACGAATGTCCGTCATGCCGATTCCTTGAATCACTGCGCAACTGAAATGCAGCAGGTGTTGGACGGGATGGCTTCGGGGTTATCGGGCGATTTATTGGCGTTTCACTTACGTGAGGGGATTCGGGCGTTATCCGGTATTACTGGGGAGATTGGCGTTGATGAGATTCTTGGATCGATATTCTCTAAGTTTTGTATCGGGAAGTAATGGCCGATAATCAACGATAAACAAAAACAACATAAGATAACGAAAACCCTTGCCTGGCAAGGGTTTTTGCGTTTTTAGGCAATCTGACATTTTTAGTCATTTTGCGTGTTTTGCACCCCTTTTGTTGCTCATATGTATACCAGATATTTCGAGCAACATGTCAGCAACAAATTCAGAACGTAATAAAAAAAATTGCACTACCCTGCACCATGCTGCACCACTCTGCACCATGCTGCACCATATCGGCGAAATAAAAATGACTGCTCTAAAACACCCATATTCGAAAATTTGTGTTTTCTGCCAAGAAGTATTCGTGGCTATGAAAAACAGCACTTTGTACTGCTCTCAGAAGTGCGCCGCCAAGGCCTATAAAGAGAACAAAAGACAAGAGAAATTACTCCAAGACAAGGCACTTGTTAAGAGTCAATTAACAGCCCCTGTGGTGATGATTCAAGCCCGCGAGGTGTTGTCCATAAATGAGGTGAGTTTGTTGCTCGGAGTCTCGCGTTGGACCGTGGCAAGAATGATAAAAACCAAGAAAATCAGAACATTTTCTATTGGAACGAGGCGTTTGGTCTTACGCGTAGAATTAGATAAAATATTGGAAAATAAATAGTTATGAAAGTCACACTTAGGAAACGTCTACTAAAGACAGGTAAGATCAGCCTTTATCTTGATCACTGTCCGCCAATTATTCACCCAGAAAGTGGTAAAATGACCCGTTGGGAATACTTAGAAATGTATCTCTACAGTCCCCCGAGGGATGAAATGGAGAAACGTCACAATAGAGACATCGAAACCCTTGCTCGTTCCATTGCAGCCAATCGACAAATAGATAGGTTGGCGGGTAAATTCGGTATCAAACGTAGTTCACAGTTTGATGACTTCCTGCCATTCTATGAGAAGCAAGTAAACAAATGGATTGGCAATCCGAATACCCATGGAGGTTGGGTAGCATCGTATAAAACCTTCCTTCAATTTTGTAAAGAGCAATGCAGCTTTGGCGATATCACGCCGCAATTCATCAATGAATACAAAGAGTTTTTGGAGAAAAAAGCGACACGCATCAATTCGCCCAAAATGCGCATCTCACAAAATTCGTGTTACACCTATTACAATAAGCTTAGAGCCACCGTGCGTGAAGCTATGGTGTTTGGACATATAATAAGCAACCCTTTTGATGCGGTGAAAGGTGTACAACAGCCTGAAACCTATCGTGAGTTTTTAACAAAGGAAGAATTGATTAAGCTGTATAATACGCCCACTGAATCTGAATTATTAAAACGCTCTTGTATGTTCTCGGCACTCACTGGATTAAGGTTGGGGGATGTTACAAAACTTCGCTGGGAACAAATTCAGCATTCCGAAAGTTTGGGGTATTTTATCCGCTTTACCCAGAGTAAAACAAAGTCCATGGAGACGCTTCCCATTTCGGATGAAGCAGTGAGTCTTTTAGGTACTTACGAAGAAAGTGAGGTCTGTATATTTGGTGATTACAATTTTCAACGAGACTATGCGAACTTAAACCGATGGTTGCAACGTGCGGGCATTCGCAAGAAGATCACATTTCATAATTTCAGACACACATTTGCAACCTTGCAGTTAGCGGAAGGAACCGATATCTATACCGTTTCAAAATTGTTGGGACACAAACATATTCATACCACACAGATTTATGGTAAGGTGATGGATTCAACGAAAACAAAAGCAATGAAGAGTATCCAATTGGGCATATCGTCTGACAATAAAAGACAGGAAAAATGAAAAATGTCAGTGACAAATTGTCTGAATGTCAGTGAATTAGGAATGTGAACCTAATTTGCTTGCATTTGCGCAATAGGTTATTTATCGACGCAAAATTAGACTAGTTTGGATCATTTTGATACAGTATGGTACAGTGGTTTTGGAGCAAAACGAACCCTCGAAAAATCGATAACTAAAAAAAGATAACCAAAAGTTTGGCACGGTTCTTTTTTTGATGAAGGGTGAGTAAATGTTTCATATGAAAGAAAGTATTACTCACTTACAAGCATTCATCACAGAGTTGGTGAATGAAGCTGTTCAAGTTGCATTAGAACAGCATCAAGAAACTGCCATCACTGAATTGGCAGAGAACAATCTAAAATCGGAAATACTCAATGCCGATCAGGCTGCGGAGTTTCTTCACATCGCCAAACAGACTTTGTACTCTATGACGAGTAGAAGAAAAATTCCTTTTTACAAGAATGGAAAGAAGATTCTATTTCGCAAAGGTGAACTTCAGGATTGGTTGAATTCAGGCAAACACGAGCAAGAGAAAAATATTCATCGGGCGGCATCACGCTACGTGCAGGATAAACCACTAAAGCGATGATCATGCACAGTGTAAAGCATAACACAGTGGCTGAGGAGGAATTGTTCCTATTGCCAGGCTATCAGGATCAGCTGAGATCCACGCTATCGAACAGTATTTATGATAATTTGCCAGAACCACTGAGAGACTTGTTTACGACCATTGATAATCCGTATGAGCGGGATATTTTACTATTGGGTACACTTACGGTACTTTCTGGTTGTATGCCCAATGTGATAGGCTTTTACGACCGCAAATGGGTATCGCCCAATTTGTATACATTCATTGAAGCACCGGCTGGTTCGGGAAAAGGGGTGTTGAGTTGGACACGATTGGTGGGCATGGAAATTCATAAAATGTTGTTGGAAGAAACAACCCTTGCAAAAAAGCAATTCGAGGAGTTGAAGCGCGAGAAGATAAAACAGAAGGATGCGGATGTTTCTGCGCTAAAAGAACCGCCTTATAAATTACTTTTCGTTCCTGCGAATAACAGCGCTAGTTCTGTTGTTCAAACCCTCAGTGAAAATGACGGGGCAGGGATTCTGTTTTCAACTGAAGCAGATACTTTGGCCAATGCCTTGGCGCAAGACTGGGGGAATTTTAGCGATGTGCTCCGTGCAGCATTTCACCATGAACCTGTTGAGATGCAACGAAGGCAAAATAGGGAGCACTTTTCCGTGGAGCGCCCTCGTTTATCAGTTTTACTTACTGGGACACGTGGTCAGGTCATTAGATTAATACCCGATACAGAGAATGGGTTATTCAGCAGATTTATGTTTTATTCGTTTCCTGCTGTCCCAACGTTTAGAAATGTATTTGACCATCGCGGGACAGATCCAGGTCAGACCTTTCGTAAGGTGGGACAAATGGTAAAAGAAATGTATTTGTTTTTACAGGGACAAACCCAAGCATTAGAGCTGTATTTGGTGAAGGAACATCAAGATAGATTCATCAAGCAGTTTCAATTGCTTACCCAAGTGGCACATAAGGATTCCGGGACGCCGATTCTGGCTACAATCCATCGATTGGGATTGATTTGTTTTCGAATGTCGATGGTGTTCACCACGATGAGATATTACGCTCAATCAAAGCGAGACAAGAAAAGTGAAATAAAAATTCAATCTACCGACTTAGAGATTTCTGGTGAAATCGCTTACACACTTCTGTACCATGCAAACATGTTGGTTGCGGATATGAAAAATGGCAGTAAGTATATTCAACAGCAGGCAAAGCAGCAACGATTTTTTGACACTCTACCCGTTGAGTTTAACTGGATGTTGGCGGTGGGGTTGGGACAAAAACTGAATATGTCTTCTTCCTCTGTAAGACGATATTTATTGGGGGGGGAATTTGAGAGAATAGGAAAGGGGCAATATCGCAAAGTAGTCAAAGAGGTATGCGGTGAACAGTGAACAAATGAATAAATGAACATAAGGAAAAGACGAGGATGATGAGCGTTCAGATATCACTGTTTGCGATGAATACGACGATGATTCCGTAGAATTCCGTGAAAATCCATAAAATTCCGATTTTTTCAGCTCATTTTACCATGAATTCCCACGAAAATCCCATGGAATTACTTTTATTCCGTGGGATTACTCCGGAATTACTGCTGAACCACGTACCAAGAGTTAAAATTACCACGAAATGAATGGACGAGGTAATTTTCATAGTGAAATTGGCATTTATGACCTCGATTTTGCCTAATAAGCGTATTTCTTATCTGCGTATTTTGTCAATATTTTCAATTTTTGAACTAAAAAATGGCAAAATTTCACTTTTTAGTTAGTGTATTTGTGAAAAAATCACAAAATGATGTTTTTGATCTCTATTGATTGAAGCGGCTTTGTGCTTTTTGTTCTGGAATTTCGGGGTGTTGCAATTCAAGTGTTACAAATGCTTCAAACTTTAACTGTTATTTGGTGTTTTCTGTGACTTTCATTATTTAAAAATCTCTGAGTCCTTTAAGAATAGTGAAATGAGCCCATATTGAGGCCTTTCGCCTGATCTTAACTCTTTGTTAAATAAGTGGTTTAAAGATTTTGTTGAATCTTGTATGCGATTCTTGAGCCCTTTGAAAACATGTATTGTCCCATGCCATTGAGATTCTATAGCTAGCTCTAAATATTGTATTTGATTTTAGATCATCATAACCCACATGTGATATACTTGGAACGGATATTCTCTTGAGCAAAAATCGATGGTTCTATTTCAAATAGAAAATGACTTTATTCTAGGTCTTGTGTAATCAATACTAAATGGAGTATTGGCCTATGCAGGGAATTATTCCTCATCCGTACAGTTTTAATATTTTATAAACGGGGCAAGTGAACTGCAATTCTTGCAAGTAACTGTTCAAATTCGGGTTGCCCGTTATAATACAGTTTGGAAGTGGATTGGTACCGCTTTTTGAATGATTCTCTTATTTCTGAATCGCTCAATATAAGAGCAGGATGATCTTTAAGTGGTATTTGGTTGTCAGCGCCTTTTATTCTTGTTGCTTTGTGGGCCAAATATTCAGGAGTTCCAATGAAGGCTTGTATATCGGGATTGCCAAGCAGGCAATAAACGTCATAATATTGTCGCATGAAGTTTTTATCATCAGAAGCTCCAGGGTTATCTCTATTGCGATATTTACGAACTATGGTTTGAAGTTTTTCAACTAGGGTGTAACCTGGATGATAGCATTGTACGCCTGTTGCCGTATTGTTTATGTAATTGAGCTGTGCGTCGATAGAAATCAGGTGTTCCCATATCCATGAAGAAATGTCGATGGGGCTATTGGGTGTTACGGTGTCGAATCCCGCTTCTAACAAAATCCCATCTTTAAGTCCTTCCAACGTAGGGGTATGACTTTCATAGTATAGTCTTATGCCTCCACTACGGAATTTTTCTTTATCATCGAATTCATGGTCTCTGACAATTTCAATGATCCCATTTATCGAAAGCGAATTTGCAAACACATTATAGAATTCTTTGCGTGCAGCTTTTACCTGTGATTTGTCTTCTTTCCCTTCAATGGATAAGCCAAAATTTGTACGAATGTGAATGTCTATATCCTCTGAAAATCTATGAATTAAGCCATAGCCTTTGGATAATGAAGTTCCTCCTTTTAATTCAAATTCAATTCCTTGTTGTTGCAATGAGTACAATGCATGCATGATCCAATAATCTTTCTCAACCAATGTAATGTCTATACCTTTTTGGGTAGATACAATGGAGATAAGCTCTTTGAATTCAGGATCGTTATGTATGAAATCAAGCATGCTGGAATACGGTTCGAACGATTGATTTTAATTTACGTTTTGTTTTACCATTTCCATAGAGCTGGGTTGCTTTCATTAAAGCGTCAGCATTAAAGCTGTCAATGTTATTAGGTAATTTATCCAAAGTTTGCGATTGGTCTTCCGCAAGATCTTCAATATTATTTAATAAATCTACAAGTAGGTATTCTCTTGTGATAGTCTTGGGAAACGACGACTTCAATTTGAATTCAAATGTCTTACCGTTGAGTTGAAATTCACCTTTTCGTTTATGGTTATATACCCAAGTTGTGTTGTATAGCTGCGTGAGGCCAAGTCCGAGTGAATTGAATATATTTGGGGACACCAAAAGAAAGTCATCGTCTTTTAAAAAACGTTCTACTACTTGACGGTCATCGGGAGGGACAACACCGAATTTGGATTGTTTTGGTGCGTAATACAGGCCTTGGTTCAATTTTATCAATGTTCCGTCATTGGTTAATTGCGCCAAATGTCTATCTATGGCCGTGGAGTAATATTCCAGGTCAGAACGGCGATATACTTCACCCGGCTTGATGTGTTGACGGAGTAAATCCATTTCTTTGATACAAAAGTAAAGGTGTTTTTTTAAAATGCATGTAAAAAATGGAAAAATTCATGCAAATTGAAAAATTATTCAGGCTACGAAATTGTTTATGTGTCATTCATTGCCCGAAGATTCAGGTTTGCAATGTCCCCAAATCTAACAGCAAACGCTTCTTGACTTTGGCAAGCGTTCGCATAATTACCGGCGCAAAGGAGCTATTGTAGTCTGTTGTTATTCTTTTTCTTTGTCGTCTGCCTCATTTTCTTCTACCTCTTGAAAAACAGCACGAATTTTATCAAGCATGCAGTTGACTTTTGTCTGTTCATCTACAGATAAATTTGTGTAGTCAGTATCATCAAAAACATTACGTGTCAATAATTGACTAATCATTTCTGTGTATGAAAATTCTTCAACCACAGTGCCTTTTTGAAGCTGGACATTTATTTCTTTGTCTGTGTCTTTGGTGAATATTAGTTTCATTTTATTCGCTGAATTTTTTTAGGTTATACTTTTTTACTCTTTTTTTAATTGATGGCTTACCACCATCAGTAATTTCGGCAATGAGGTCTACAACTTCTTTGCCATCAATTTTTCCTTCTAGTGGACTGGATTTAATGACAATTTTATTGTTTTCGTTCCTGCAAAGGACTATATTTTGAGCATCTGCAAGCATTGGAATTGTAGCATTATGGGAAACAAGTATGATTTGTTTTTTCGATTTTATTTTTTTGATTGCTTTGACCAATCCTTTATTGATGTAATTTGTTGCAAGATTGTCTTCTGGTTGGTCAATAATTATTGGAGAAATGTCTTTGTCATAACCTAAGATAATGTCTAGAATAACAGATGTTTTCCAGCCGGGACTTAACTTTTCAAACTCTCGACCATCGTTCGTTATTATTTTATATTTTTTCTTATTTAACGCCTCAAAGCTGCTGTACACTTTTAACTCAAAATCATCATAATTTCTGACTATGTAGATCGTCAGCATAAA
>Ga0102831_1000339_pt1 | contig 21631 bp, 18 predicted proteins | sample ColrivemetaGS747_FD_84508 | JGI IMG/M metagenome (GOLD analysis project Ga0102831, IMG submission 84508) | Estuarine microbial communities from the Columbia River estuary - Freshwater metaG S.747 | ecosystem: Environmental > Aquatic > Marine > Intertidal zone > Estuary | place: USA: Columbia...
GCTTTGTAGAAATATTTAGATACTAAATCGCCATAATCAGCCAATTCTTCTTCAGTAAAACTTGCTTTTACTTCTTGTTTGATTTCATCAAAAGCAGCACTACGTTCGTGTTTTGCGGATGCTTTTCTAGCAACTGCATATACTTTATCATAGGTTAAATCGTGTACTTTTTTAGCCAATGCTTCATCTTCTCTTTCTACTTCGTATTCACGCGTTTCTTTTTTACCAAAAGCAGTTGCTAAAGCAACTTGAGCAGCACATTGTACTTTAATTGCTTCGTGAGCAAATTTAATTGCATCTGCCATTTCTTCTTCAGAAATTTCAGACATTTCGCCTTCAACCATCATTACGGAATCAGCACTTGCGCCAATTACCATATCAATATCCGAAATAGCTAACTGTGCAAATGAAGGATTGATGATAAATTCACCATTGATACGACCTACACGTACTTCAGATATAGGAGTTTCAAATGGAACATCAGATAGTTGGATAGCAGCAGAAGCAGCCAAACCAGCCAAAGCATCTGGCATCACATCATCATCATGAGACATCATTTGAATCATTACCTGAGTTTCTGCATGGTAATCTTTTGGGAATAATGGACGCAATACACGGTCCACCAAACGCATAGTTAATACTTCGCCATCACTTGGGCGTGCTTCTCTTTTGAAAAAACCACCTGGATAACGACCTGCAGCCGCAAATTTTTCGCGATAATCTACCGTTAATGGTAAAAAATCAACAGCCGATTGTTGGTAATTTGATACTACTGTACATAACAACATACATTTTCCTGATTGAACAACAACTGAACCGTGCGCTTGTTTCGCCAATTTACCGGTTTCTAATGAGATGGTTCTTCCATCTCCAAGGTCAATGACCTCTCTAAATACTTTTGGAATCATAAATGTTTACTAATAAATTTTTTAATTTGTTTGTTGTTGTGTTGTGTTGTTGTTTGCAATGGAAAATCAAAAATGCTGTTACTATTTTTGAAGTTTTCTTATACTATTTATACTGTTTTATTTTAAAAGCTCTAAGGTATTGAAAAAAACAGATTGAAGTGATAGAGGAAGTGTTTTTTTGATAAAAAAAGAGGCACAATTTCTGTGCCTCTTCTGTAGACATTATTTTCTAATGTTTAATTCTTTGATAATTGCACGGTATCTTTCGATATCTTTTTTCTTTAGATAATCTAATAAACTTCTACGTTTACCTACCATCATTACTAACGAACGCTCTGTGTTAAAATCTTTACGATTTATTTTTAAGTGTCCAGTTAAATGGTTGATTCTGTGCGTAAACAACGCAATTTGACCTTCTGCTGTTCCAGTATCGTTTTTTCCTTTACCGTGTTTTTCGAAGATGCTTTCTTTTACTTCTTTTGTTAAGTACATGCCAATATTATTTAAATGATTTTTATGTATTCAATGAATTTTTTCCACTGAGGCTGCAAATATAGGATTTATTTTTTGTTTTGTAATACTTTTTAGCATTAAAAACAAAGTCAAAGAATTGACTATCAAGTATACTGATTCTGTACCAAGGATTGCAAATCAGTAGAGTCTTGAATTTTAATACAAATGAGTTGCGAATTTTTACTACCTACCAAATTCTTCCCCTTGGGGAGTTAGAGGGCTTTTATTTTCTAACTGGTAAATTCTGAATCAAATCAATATACAAGTTTACTTGCTTTTTCAAATCTTTGCGCTCGTAAATGGCATCTAAAAATCCGTGCTCTAATACAAATTCTGAGCGTTGAAATCCTTCTGGCAATTCTTTTCCAGTAGTGTCTTTTACTACTCTAGGCCCTGCAAATGCAATCAAAGCATTAGGTTCAGCAATATTGATATCTCCTAACATGGCATAAGAAGCAGTGGTTCCACCAGTTGTTGGGTCAGTACACAAAGAAATATAGGGTATTTTAGCATCCGCCAATTGTGCTAATTTCGCAGAGGTTTTTACCAATTGCATCAACGAAAGTGAGGCTTCCATCATTCTAGCTCCTCCAGATTTTGAAATCATCAAAAACGGAATTTTATGCTCAATAGAATAATTAATCGCTCTCGCAATTTTTTCTCCCACTACTGAACCCATAGAACCCCCAATAAATGCAAAATCCATCGCAGCAACTACCAGGTCTTTTCCTAATGATTTTCCAACGGCAGTTCTTACAGCATCTTTTAATTTTGTTTTTGCTTGTGCTTCTTTTAAACGATCAGGATATTTTTGGGTATCTTCAAATTTTAATGGGTCTTTTGAAGTCAAGTTTTCGTTTAATTCTGTGAACGTATTGTTGTCAAAAAACAATTCAAAATATTCTTTACTGCCAATTCGAACGTGATATCCGTCTTCTGGACTTACGTATAAATTCTTTTTTAATTCTTCTGTATCAATAATTTTACCACTAGGTGTTTTGTACCAAAGACCTTTGGGTGTGTCTTTTTTATCCTCAGTAGCCGTTTGAATTCCTTTATCTGTTCTTTTAAACCAAGCAGTCATATGATTCTTTATTTAAAGTTGTTATTTGTATTTCAAAAGTACTTTCAACTTTTCTGAACAGCAAATGTAAAAGATTTTTTGTAGACGGTTAAAATTTCCTCCATAAAAAAAGCATCTTTCAGAAATGAAAGATGCTTTTTAGATATTTATGAAATGAATTTTTATAAGGTATTCACATTATTCAAGTCTTGGAATGCTTGTTTTAAACGCGCTTTGAAAGTGTCCTCGCCCAAACGCAACCATTTTCTTGGATCGTAATGTTTTTTGTTAGGTTGGTCTGCTCCTTCAGGATTCCCAATTTGATTTGCTAGATAAGGAGCCATTTTTTGCATATAATCTCTGATGCCCTCTGTAAAAGCGAATTGTAAATCGGTATCAATATTCATTTTGATAACACCATATCCGATGGCTTCTCTGATTTCTTCAACAGTAGAACCTGAACCTCCATGAAATACAAAATCAATGGTATTGTGAGGTACATTGTAAGTTTTTGAAATGTATTCTTGTGAATTGCGTAAGATTTTTGGTGTTAATTTTACGTTTCCTGGTTTGTATACTCCATGCACATTTCCAAAAGCTGCAGCAATCGTAAACTGTGGAGAAACTTTTAACAACTCTTCATAAGCATAGGCAACTTCTTCTGGTTGTGTATATAATTTTGAGGAATCAACATCTGAATTGTCAACACCATCTTCCTCACCACCTGTAATTCCCAATTCGATTTCTAAGGTCATGCCCATTTTGCTCATTCTTGCCAAATATTCTTTACAGATTTCGATGTTTTCGTGCAAAGGCTCTTCAGATAAATCAATCATGTGCGAACTGTACAAAGGTTTTCCAGTTTCTGCAAAATGTTTTTCTGATGCATCTAACAAACCATCAATCCAAGGCAATAAATTTTTGGCACAATGGTCTGTGTGTAAAATTACAGTAACTCCATAAGCTTCTGCCAATTCATGAATGTGTTTTGCACCCGCAATTCCACCAGCAATAGCCGCTTTTTGGTTTTCGTTAGATAGTCCTTTTCCTGCATTGAATTGTGCTCCACCATTAGAAAATTGAATGATTACTGGGGCATTTAAGTCTTTGGCAGTTTCTAAAACGCCATTGATAGTACTAGACCCAATCACGTTTACAGCAGGGATTGCAAATCCTTTTTCTTTAGCAAGTTGAAATATTGCTTGAACTTCGTTTCCTGTGGCTACTCCAGGTTTTATTGTATGACTCATGTTTGATATATTGATATTATTCTTCAAAAGTACTAAAACGATGGCTTTTTTTAATCGAAAATTGACTTTAAAATAACGAAAACGATGTATTTTTTAAAATGGATAGTTGATTCCGATGTTATACACAGCATTCGAAAAATTATAGTTGCGAAACCATTTATTACCTTCTAAATAAGGTTCGTAGGTCTTAAATCCGATATCAAAACGCAAGATTAAAAAGTTAAAATCTAAACGCGTTCCAAATCCCGAGCCTACCGCAATATTTTTTAAAGAAGATAGGTTTTTGAATCTTGCATCATCATCTACAAATTCAGAGCCTGTAATATCCCAAATGTTTCCTGCATCCATAAAAAACGCTCCTTTTAATTTACTAAACAAATCAAAACGATATTCAGCACTTGTTAAAAATTTAAAACTACCAGTATTGAACTCAAGACCTGCTCTTCTGCGACCAGGACCTAATTCATAAGTTTGCCAAGCTCTAATATCGTTAGAGCCTCCTGCAAAATAACTTTTGATAAAAGGAATGTCGGAATTGTCATAAGTAATAATGGCGCCAATCAAAGTTCTGAATGCAAAAACGGAATTGTTTCCTGTATCCCAAAATTTCTTATATTCAATATCAGCTTTAAAATATTGTGCTAATGGAATATTTAAAAATGTTTTTTTGTTATTACTATTTCTGTCTTTGGATAAAAGACCTAAAATATTCCCAGAATTGGCAACTCTAATTTTTAAAAAAGAAAAATTATTATCGTTTATATCTGATTGATTGTTATAGGTAAATGAATACCCAATTAAAGGAATCAAGAAATCGGATGTTACAATATTGAAACGATTTCGGATGTTTAAAACCGAATTATATTCAATGGGATTTGTTGCTTGAAAACCTGCGTCTGCAGCTACATCAGCCATGAATTTAACAGTTTCATCATATTTGGTTGCATCTGTAGGTAAATTTCCTCCTACACCAGGGAATATTTGTGCAATTTGATTTAGTCTTGTAAACTCTGAGCTGTAAATATCAAAAAAACTAGTAACATTCAGATTTTTAACATATTGTGTATTTAAAATTTCTAATTGGATACTCTTTTTTGTGTTGAATTGCCACTTAAAATCAGTCATAAATGTAAAGGTTTGCCTATCCAAACCAATATTTTTTTGAAAACTAGTACCAAGAGAAATGTAGGTTCTTGGAGACATTTCTTTAGGAACAAATCTACTGAGTCTAAAAGGTGCTAAAAAACGGGGCACTTCCACAGAAATATCAGCACCCAATTCCCAACCTGGACCGTTATTGGAATTAAACCAAGATCCCAAAACAGACATTTTTAGCAATTCTGCACCTCTAAAAGCATTTCTATTGGTGATGGAAAACTTAGCAGATGTTCCAATATTTCGAATGTTGGAATGGGTAATTTCGGTCTCCAATCCTAAGTTGTATTTTTCCATGGGTGTTAAAAAAACATCCATGCGTAAATCACCAGAATCTTCAGAAAGTGGCGTAAACTTTAAAGTTGTAGATTTAAAATTTTGCAAGGATTTTAAGTGATTCCTTGTTAAATTTCGCAAAGTATCTTTATAGATTTCCCCAGGTTTTAAGAAGATAGATTGTGATAAATATTTTGGATTGAACTTGATTTTGTCATTCGTTAAGAATGAAATTCCGTTATAAGAAATGGTATCTCTTAGAATGGAATCTTTTTTGGCAAAAGAGTAATCTGTATGAACAGAAACCTCTTTGACTTTATGAATTTTGTAGGGTTTCTCAATGTAATTGCCATCCTCTTCTGTCAATCTGCTAGATGAAATTAAAAACTCAACATTGGTTTTGTAATCGGCTCTTGTAGAATCTACATAAAAACCCAAGGCAGCTTCAGTGAAATGAAATACGCCACTATTTCTAAAAAGTTTTACGACACTACTAGCTTCGTTTCTGAAATCTTGGTCTTTGTATTGATTGCCACTTTTTAAGTAACTTTCACGTTTTGCATTTCTGAAAATAGAATCCAATTCTGTAGAAGGAATTTTTATGATAATGCTATCTAAGAGTGTTGGTTTTCCTTTGGTGATATGATATTCAATAAGGGCTTTTTTATCATTATTTCTTTTGATGACGGTATCAACACTCGATTTAAAATATCCCTGTGTTTTGTAAAATGCCCATAAATTATCAGCAGTTTTTTTAATTTTATTCTCGTTTACAATAACAGGAGCATCATTTTTTAAATACCAATTATTCAAATTAATGAATGAATTTGCATACGCAATACTTTGTTTTTCGGAAAAAATATTTTTTATGAATTGATACGATTTTGGGTTTTTAACTGCCCATTCTTTGGGTATTTTTGGTTTATCAGGATTTCCTAAATTATAAAAATACAGCCCGAAAGGAAGGCCTAACAGGCGATTGTTTGGTTTTTGAAGAATATATTTTTCTAAATCGCCGCTTTTTGATTTTATACTATCAATAAAAAGTATATTTTCTCTGAGTAGGTGTTTACCCTCTGCAACTCTTTTGGTAGCATCACAAGATGCAAAAAAGACTGTTAATAAAAAATAGAAAGCAAGTTTTTTCATTATTTTAGCAACGGTAATAATGCCAAAAATAGTATTTTTCATCGGTATATTTTTATTTACAATCAATTAATGAGCATCTCTAAAAATCAATTAAAACTCATCCAGAGTTTAACTCAAAAAAAATACCGATCAAAGCATCAATTATTTATTGCTGAGGGCGTAAAAGTAGTCAATGAATTGTTGCAATCTTCTTTTGAAATCTTCCAATTATTTGCAACAGATAATTTTAGTTGTGAAAATTATCAAGATAAAAAAACACTTGTTTCTGAAGCAGAGTTAAAGAAAATAAGTCAGTTAAAAACACCCAATGAAGTTATAGGATTGTTTAAAATTCCCTTAAAAAATCCACTAAAAAAATCCGGTTTGACAGTAGTTTTGGATAGTATCAACGATCCTGGAAATTTAGGGACTATCATCAGATTGTGCGATTGGTTTGGAATTTCGCAACTGGTATGCTCTGAAGATACTGTAGATTGTTACAACCCGAAAGTAGTGCAAGCGAGTATGGGTTCATTGCCAAGAATTGCTATTCATTATACTGATTTAAAAACATATTTAAAGCAAAGCAAATTGCCCATTTTTATCGCAGATATGGATGGCGAAAATGTGTATAAAAAAAAATTGCCACAAGAAGCTATTTTGATAATGGGAAATGAAGCGAATGGCGTTTCAGAGACTATAAAAGAATTGGCAAACCAAATAATCTCCATTCCAAGATTTGGAGAAATGCAACAAACCGAAAGTTTGAATGTAGCTACTGCAACTGCTATTTTGTTGAGTGAATTTAAAAGAGGAAACGAATTATTTAAATAGCAAATTACTCAAAAGCAAACGTTAAGAAAACTCCGCGAGTACCCATATAATTGATAGGAGCAGTCCATCGACTATTAGGATCGTCATCATATTTTACTTCATTATTGATGGCAAAAACACCACGAATAGAAGGTGAAAATTTAAAAAAATACAAATAAATATCAATTCCAATACCAACTTCATACATAAAATTGTGCGTTTTCATTCGGAATTCTCCAGCGGAATTATCATCTTGGTTGGCTTCATTACTCGAAAAGTTATGATCGTAAGAAATACCTCCCAATACATAAGGCCGAATATTTTTATAACGATCTGTACTAAATTTCAATAACAATGGGACGTGTAAATAGGTTGAGCCTACTTCGCGAATACTATCTCTAGGAATTGCCAAATGATTGAAATAAATTTTCTTTGAATTGCTAACCAAACCAGGTTCAAAACGAAGATTTAGATTTTTGTGCAAACGCAAATCTGCAATCAAACCCACATTAAAACCTCCTGTGGGTGACACTGTAATATCGGCATTTGCAATCGAACTATTTCTTAAATTGAGCTTAAAATCATTTTGATTTACTCCTAAATAAAACCCATAATGTAATTTTCGTTCATCAAAAGTTGGGAGTTTTTCTATGCGTTCTGATTGCCCAAAAGCTACCAAAGAAATCAAAAAGAAGAGTCCAATAAAAAACGTTTTTTTAATCATTTTATTTTCGGGCGGTATAAATAGTTGCTACTCCAAAAGTAACAGGATGATGTGTTACATCACTAAACCCATTTTTACGCAAAATATTGTTAAATACCTCTCCAAAAGGAAAAGAATTTGCAGATTCTGAGAGATAGGTATAAGCAACTTTGTCTTTAGAAAACAATTTTCCAACCAATGGCAATATGAAATTCGTATAGAATTTATAACCTTGTTTGAAAGGAAATTTCGTTGGATTGGAGGTTTCTAAAATCACTAAAACACCAGTTGGTTTTAAAACTCGCGCAATTTCTTTGATGCCTTTTTCAAGATTTGCAAAATTTCGAACACCAAAAGAAACCGTAATGGCATCAAAAGCATCATTCTCGAAAGGCATTTCTTCAGAATCACCCACAATCATGTCTATCTTTCTAGACAGATTTGCTTTGTTGATTTTTTGTTTGCCAACTTCGAGCATTCCTGCTGAAATGTCCAATCCTATGATTTTGTCAGGATTCAAATTTGCCATCATCATTACCAAATCTCCAGTACCAGTGGCAATATCTAGAATTTGTTTTGGATGGTTTTCCCCAACAAATTTTACAACTTTTTTTCGCCATTTTACATCAATTCCCAGAGAAATTACTCGGTTTAACCCATCATAATTAGTTGAAATGGCATCAAACATTTGTGTGACTTGTTCTTTTTTTCCAAGTTCAGAATCTTTGTATGGTTTAATATTTTCAGACATTTACAGCATTTTTATCCATTAATGGCAACAACACCATTGATTTGATTTGGCAACATTTCTTTCAATAAATTTTCGATACCATTTTTTAAGGTTGCAGTAGAGGATGGACAACCGCTGCAAGCTCCTTGCAACACAACACTTACAATTTTGTTGGATGCATCATACGAACGAAATGCGATGTTTCCACCATCACCAGCCACAGCAGGTTTGATATATTCTTCTAAAATATCCACAATTTGTCCGGCAATTCCATCTAGTTTTACTTCAGGAATTACTGTTGATGATGTTGATTTTTGCTGAGAAGGGAATTCAGAAAAAACAGTTTTTCCTGCCACTAAATATTCTCTTATAAAACTGCGAACTTCTGCAAAAATCTCATTCCATTCTACCATATTGTATTTGGTGATGGAAATATAATTATCAGAGATAAACACCTCTTTTACAAATGGAAATGAAAATATGGCTTTTGCTAATGGCGAAATTTTACTGGCTTCTTCAATGTTTTTAAACTCAACATCAGTTTGAGTTAACACTTTGTTAGTGCCAAATTTCATTACTGATGGATTGGGAGTTACTTCAGCATACACTTCAATAGCTTCTTTTTTGGAAGCAGTAGTTTCTTCATTAACAACTACATTGCCTTCGTTAAGATAGTTTTCAATTTGCTCACGAACTTCGTCTTGTACATCCTGCCAAGAAACAATATCATAGCGCTGAATAGCAATGAAATTGGGTGTTATAAATATTTTTTTCACAAACGGCAGGTAAAATAATTGCTGCGCTAATGGTGATTTTTTTGCTTCATCAATATTTGTATATTCATAACTTCCTGCATTGATTAATGGAGTATTGCTATTGAATTTTAAAATAGTTTCGTTGGATGAATTTTGTATGATAATTTTAGTCTCTTGCATGATTTTCAAATAAAAAGCAAAATTACGGCAAAAAAATCATTTTTAATAAGAAAGACCTTGCATGTTTTTGATGCAAGGTCTTTTATGATGTGTTAAAATTCCTATAAATTTATAGAAACTGACGCTGTAAATATGCGATTGTCCAATGTTAAATTTGCTGGATTTACATTGAATCCTGAATAGAAATTGTAGGCTGTAGTTCGGTTATTGGTTCTGTAGGCAAAATCCAATTTAAAATTTCCGAAGTTGTATCCCGCTCCAAAAGAATATTCGTTCAAATCGTCCGAATTTAAGGCAAAAGCATCTGGACTTTGCTCAAAACGATAGCCACCTCTGATGCTAAATTTATCAAAACGCCATTCTGTCCCGATTGAAAAGTTGTGTGTGTTTACAAAATCATTTTGAAAAGCTTGATTTTCTTGCATAAAATTAGCACCTGAAAGTTTTGTTCTAGTGTAATTCATGTTGGAATAATCAACACTCAATAATCCCATTTTTCCAAAAACAAAAGCAGTACTCGCAGTTAATCTGCTTGGAGTTTTTAGTCTGTAAATAAGAGATTGTGTTGGGAAAAATCCTCCAGCTGTATTATCATACACAATATTATTATTGCTAACTGCAATTTCTGTATCTCCGAAATAACCATCATTATCAACAATATTACTGTCTTCTAAAATTTCTGAAAACCAAGTTGGGGTTTGGTATGACAATCCAAAACGAAAACTGTTGTTTACTTTATAAATAAATCCAGCATTCAAAGAAAAACCTGTTCCTGTGGTAAAGATTTCTTGAAATATATTGGCATCTAGCTCATTACCATTTACATCGCTATTGAACTCTGTTAAATTAGAGCGCTGCGTAAAATTTAAGTCGTAAAAATTTAGCGACATACCAACATGTAATTTTTCTTGATAAACAGAAGAAAATCCAACATTGAACTCGCTTAAATCACCAATATAAGAATTGTTAAAAGTTTGTTCGTCAGCAATATCATACACAAATGGATTTGTATTAGTGTCTAAAGGGAAGTCAATAAAAGTTGCAACATTACTATTTCCTTGAGCAATGAATCCATCTGTAAAATCTTTAGTAATTCTGTAATTAAATCCCATTGCAAATTTACCCCAATTACTTCCATAAGCAGTATCAAAAACCAATACACCTCCTGCTTGAGAAAGGTTTATGAATTGGTCTTGAGTAGTAAGTCTGTTTCCATAATAATCAGCCATAATGTCTGAACTTCTGGTGTTAAAGCTTCCAGAAAAAACACTGTTATTGAAAACAGATAATCCTGCAGGATTGATATTAATACTTGATATATCTCCTCCAAGAGCACCAAAAGCACCACCCATTGCTGTAAAGCGGGCAGTTCCGTTATTGTCATTTTGAGAGAAAAGGATTCCCAAATCTTGATATCCTAAAGATTGAGCATTAGTAGCAGCCACAGTTGCCAATAAAATTGCTGATGCGATAATTTTTTTCATTCTAAAACCTTTTGTAACTTAAAGTGATGATTTAATTCCCTCCTCTTCTTCCTCTTCCAGAAGATGATTCTCTACTAGAATTGGTGGTATTTCCACTGCTTCTTGTTGTAGTTGATGATCTTCTTGTTGATGAATTAGTATTGTTAATATTGTTGTTTGTATCAGAATTATTTCTTGATGAATAATTTGAGTTTCGGTTATTAGAGTCATATCCTCTAATTGTTGAACTTCTTCTTACAGGAGTGCCTATAGAGCTTCTTCTTGAATTAATTGAATTTTGATTGTAGTCAAAATAGTTTCTTCTGTTCGATATAGAGTTGTTTCTAATAATTCCATTGGAATTTCTTCTTCCGTAAGTATTATTTGAATCTCTTCTTCCATAAGTGTTGTTTCTGTAAAATCTGTTGTTTTGCCATTGATTTCCATAGCGGTAAGAATTGTAAAGTCCTCCAGTCCAGCCCCAATTATTCCATCTATTCCAACCCCATCCTCCATTCCAGTTATTCCAGCCCCAATTATTCCATCTATTCCAACCCCATCCTCCATTCCAGTTATTCCAGCCCCAATCATTCCAACCCCACATTCCAAAACCATTTCCATACCAAAAAGGATCATTCATCAAATTTACATTGACAACCACATTGTCATTTTGATATCCCCAAGGTTCATTTTGATTATAATTTATATTGTTATCAGAAAAGTTAGGATTTGAACTATACGAATCAACGTCTGTAAATATCTCATGGTCAGAAATTCTTTCCAAACTATCCAATTTTTTGGTGAAATAGTTTTCTTCAAAATTATTGTTGTTATTTCTTTCAACAATTACAATTTGTGGTTTTTCTCTTTTTTCTGGAGAACTATAAATACCATCTTCATAATACGCAGTTTGGTAAGTTCCGCATGAAACCAAAACCAAATTAGCGGTTGCAAAAATTATAAATGATTGAATGCTGAATAGATTATTTTGTAGTTTCATGATCATATGTTTTTATAAAAGTACTGAATTAATTATAAAATTTGTGTTAAAAAGACTTATTTATAGTAGTTTTGTAACCGTTTTAAAAAAGCATTAACACGAAATTAATAGTTAAAAAAATAACAATATTTGTGCCAAAGTAAAGAAACATGAGCAAGAGTTTAACAAAAAGAGAAGAAGATTACTCAAAATGGTATAATGAGTTGGTTGTAAAGGCTGATTTGGCAGAAAATTCAGCGGTAAGGGGATGTATGGTTATCAAACCTTACGGATATGCAATTTGGGAAAAAATGCAGGCAGAATTGGATAGAATGTTTAAAGAGACCGGACATCAAAATGCGTATTTTCCATTATTTGTTCCTAAAAGCTTGTTTGAAGCAGAAGAAAAAAATGCAGAAGGATTTGCCAAAGAATGTGCAGTAGTTACCCATTATCGATTGCAAAACGACCCTGATAATCCCGGGAAATTACGAGTTGACCCTGAAGCAAAATTAGAAGAAGAATTGGTGGTTAGACCAACATCCGAAGCTATAATTTGGAGTACGTATAAAGGATGGATTCAATCCTACAGAGATTTACCTTTATTGATTAATCAGTGGGCAAATGTAGTAAGATGGGAAATGAGAACTCGATTGTTTTTAAGAACTTCAGAGTTTTTGTGGCAAGAAGGTCACACAGCCCATGCTAGCAAAAGTGAAGCGATTGCTGAAGCGCAACAAATGCAACAAGTGTATGCAACATTTGCTGAAGAATTTATGGCAATGCCTGTTGTAAAAGGAGTGAAATCCGATAGTGAGCGTTTTGCAGGAGCTGAAGATACTTATACAATTGAAGCATTAATGCAAGATGGAAAAGCATTACAAGCAGGAACAAGTCATTTTTTAGGACAAAATTTTGCAGAAGCATTTGATGTTAAATTTACTAATAAAGAAGGAAAACAAGAATATGTTTGGGCTACTTCTTGGGGAGTTTCTACACGTTTAATTGGGGGATTGATCATGACACACTCTGATGATTTTGGGTTGGTTTTACCTCCAAAATTAGCGCCAATTCAAGTAGTTTTTGTGCCTATATATAAAGGAGAAGATCAATTGCTAATGATTTCTGAAAAAATTCAAAATTATGTAAATGCTTTCAAAAAAATTGGCATTTCTGTAAAGTATGATGATAGAGATACGTTAAGACCTGGCGCAAAATTTGCAGAATATGAACTAAAAGGAGTTCCTGTTAGAATCGCTATGGGCAGTCGTGATTTGGAAAACAATACAGTCGATATTGCAAGAAGAGATATGTTGACTAAAGAGAGTATTTCACAAGACAATCTTGTGGAGTATGTTTTAGAGTTGTTAGAAAAAATTCAAGCTAATTTATTTGATAGTGCTTTACAATTTAGAAATAATCACATAACTCACGTAAATTCATTTGAGGAATTCAAAGATGTAATTGAAAATAAAGGTGGATTTGTTGCTGCACATTGGGATGGAACTGAAGAAACAGAAGAAAAAATAAAAGAATTGACAAAAGCAACCATCAGATGTATTCCAAATGATGCAATTGAAGAGGCAGGAAACTGTGTTTTTACTGGGAAATCTTCCTCAAAAAAAGTGCTTTTTGCGAAAGCATATTAATTTTTTAAAATTTTTTTAAAAAAAATTGTAGGATTTTAAAAACGTTGTATATTTGCATCCGCAATTGAGGATATACAAAATTGTAATGGTCCGTTCGTCTAGGGGTTAGGACGCCAGGTTTTCATCCTGGTAACACGGGTTCGATTCCCGTACGGACTACAAAGTTTTAATTAAAAACGAAGAAAATAATATTATGGCAAATCATAAGTCAGCATTAAAGAGAATCAGAAGTAACGAAGCAAAAAAGTTACGTAACAAATACCAACACAAAACAGCCAGAAATGCTGTAAGAGATTTACGTGTTTTAGAAGATAAAGCTGAAGCTGAAGGAAAATTAATAAACGTTATTTCTATGTTGGATAAATTGGCAAAAAAGAATATTATACACAAAAATAAAGCTGCAAACTTAAAATCTAAATTAACAAAGCACGTTGCGGCATTGTAAGATTTAATGTTTTTATAAATATAAAAGCTCTGAAAATTCAGAGCTTTTTTTATGTCCTAATATTATTAGGATTATAAAATATTTACATTTATGTTGTTGCTATCTAAGATAGTATTATACTACCAATCGTATTTTTTATGAGCGTCTAATCGGATAAAAATAAATAGTAAGATAGTAAAACCCCACAAGGAAGAACCTCCATAACTGAAAAAGGGTAGGGGTATTCCAACTGTAGGCAGCAATCCAATCACCATTCCGATATTTACAGTTACATGGAAAAAAAGTATAGATGCTACACCATATCCATAAATTCTTCCAAATTTATTGGTATGTGTTTCTGATAAATAGATGATTCTTGCGATCATCAACATGAATAGAATTATTACTAAAGAACTTCCTAAAAACCCCCATTCTTCACCAACTGTACTAAAAATATAATCTGTATGTTGTTCGGGAACAAAATTACCTTTGGTAATATCTCCATTCAAAAAACCTTTTCCAGTCAAACCTCCAGAACTGATAGTCAATTCTGATTGATAAGAATTATAACCAATATCCTTCGTGTCAACTTTTAATCCTAACAATACTTCAAATCGATCTCTGTGATGTTGTTTGAAAACATTTTCATACACAAATCCAGTTCCGTAGATAAACATTCCTATACCAAAATAGGAGATTAAAATTTTATGCCAGCTAAAGCGTAGTAACCTTTTTCCACCTTTATAAATTAGGTATAATACAATAACTGTAATGAGTGAGAACAAACAAATAAATATGGTGTGTGTTCCCCAAAAAATTGTCGATATAAATAATGTAATTGAAGCTGCCCCAAAAATTATATAATTCAACGTTAATCCCTCTCTATTTAATACTAAAAAGAAAGCTAAATAAATTAATGCAGAACCAGGATCAGGCTGTAAAACTATCAAAATTGCAGGTAAAAAAATAACTGTAAATGCTTTTATTTGATTTTTTATTAGTGAAAGATTGTATTGACGATCACTTACTAATTTTGCAATCGCAAGAGCTGTAAACGCTTTTACAAATTCCGCAGGTTGCAAACTCATTGACCCAAAACTAAACCAAGCTTTGGCTCCATTAATTTCTTTTCCAAGTGGAAAAATTAATACCAATGAAAAGATTGCAATCAAATAGAAAATACTTGCAAATCGCTCATAAAATTTTGAATTAAAAAATAAAACAAAAATCATTATGGGATAGCATAATAATATCCACAGTAGTTGTTTGCCGTATTTCGTGTTAAAGTCAAAAATATCTATGTATTCATCATTTTGAGAGGCTGCTAGAATATTTAGCCAGCCAAAGCCAACTAAAATTAGGTAGAAAAAAACAAGAATCCAATCAATTCCTGCAAAAATATTATTCTTTTCTTGACGCAACTTCCCTGTTTTTTGGTCTGTAATAATTGTAAATATTTTGCAGACTTAGGTTTAACATATTACTTTCTCTTAGTTTGTTTTCCTCAGAAATATATCTGTTCAAATATTTTTCAATCATCAAACTAGTGATGGGGGCTGCAATTGTAGATCCAAATCCCCCATTTTCAACAAAAACTGCCAAGGCAATTTTTGGATTTTCTTTGGGAGCAAACGCTACCAAAATGGAATGGTCAGGCAATTGCTGTTTGTAGCCATTTATGCGAATAAAATTTTCTGAAGTTCCTGTTTTCCCACAAATTTCAATGCCTTTAACTTGACTCCATCTTCCTGTACCCGTTTTAAAAACCTCGTGCATCGCTTCAATTACAGGTTCAAAATATTCACGTTTAATAGTAGTCTGCTTTTTGATGGTATAATTTGGATTATTTATAGGTTTTCTTGCTATTTTTTTTACGATATGAGGGGTGTAAAAATAGCCTTTGTTAGCAATTGCAGCTGTAAAATTTGCCAACTGAATAGGTGTTGTTAAAATTTCTCCTTGTCCAATAGCATTTGAAATTGTTGTTGAAGCACTCCATCTATATTTGTAACGACTGTCATAATAGGCGCCATCAGGAATCAATCCTGGAGAACCTGAAGGTAAGTCATAACCAAGATAACTTCCCAGTCCAAAGCTAGTTACATGCTTATTCCAAATATCTAGAGATTCGTTTGCTTTACTCTTTTTTTCAATAATTTTTTTGTAGGTATTTGAAAAATAACTGTTACAAGATCTTGCAATTGCTGTTTTTAATGCGATTGGTGAATCATAAATTCCGCAGTGACAACGCATAAAATCGCTTGCTTTTCCACCATATCTATAACCTCCATAACATCTAAAACTTGTTTCGGTATTGATAGCATTTTCTTGCAAACCAACCAATGCGTTCATCATTTTAAAAGGAGATCCAGGAGGATAAGCTGCTAACAAAGCTCTATCATAAGTAGGCTTTTCTGGATTTTTTGCATCCATTAAGATTAGAGAATTTTTAGAACGATCACGTCCAACCAACATATTTGGATCATAAGAAGGAGAGGTTACCAAAGCTAAAATTTCTCCAGATGATGGTTCAATGGCTACAATTCCACCTCGTTTTCCATTCATCAATTGTTGTGCATAGATCTGCAATTCAATGTCTATAGTTAACGTTAGGTCTTTGCCACTTTCAGGAAGCGTATCCATTTGTCCATTCTTGTAAGAACCTGTAACCTTATTAAATCGGTTTCTATTGTAATATTTTTTACCTTTTCTACCTCTTAAAATTTTTTCGTATTCTCTTTCAACACCTTCTTTTCCCTCTAATTCTCCTTGCTCGTAATCATCGTTTGTACGTACTTTTTCTTCATTTACTTCTCCAATATAACCTAAAACATTGGCTGCTGCATTCAATGGATAATCTCTAATAACCCTTTTTTGAATATAAAATCCACTGAATTTATGCAGCTTTTCTTGAAGAAAGGCAAAATCATCTTTGGCGAGTTGTTTTAAAAAAACAGAAGGCAAATAGGTTGCATAATTTTCTGCTTTTTGGAACCTTTTTATAAAATCTTCTTTATTAATTTTAAGGAGCTTACATAACTCAATAGTATCTATGGATTTCACTTGATTGGGTTGTACCATTACATCGTAGGAGAGTTGATTTGCAACTAAAAGGCGTCCGTTTCGATCATAGATATAACCACGCTCAGGATAGTCATACTCGATTTTTACGGCTGCATTATGCACAGGATCAAAATCAATGCCTTTTAAAATTTGCAATTGAAAAAGCCTTCCAATAAAAAAAATTCCAATGAAGGAAATAAAAAAATAAAGTAAAAAACTTCTTTGCATTATTCGTTTCTTGTGAAAATAGCTGAGCCAATAAAATATAAAAACAGTGTAAAAATACTTGAAAAAAATGTATTACTCAGTACATTAGAAAAATTATGAAAGCTAAAGTTAGCCAAAGAAAAAAATATAAAGTGATGAATGACTGTTAAAGTTACTACATAGTTGAAAATTTTTCCAAAAGATTCTGTTTTTAAACTAAAAAACGGGAAATCTATTTCTAATTTATTGAAATAAACTTTGACAAAGAACAGGCGTATATGTGCAATCACTGTTATTGAAAATGCGTGAATCCCTCCGGTATCTGAAAAAAAATCAACTAATAATCCCAATAAAAATGAGTAAAATAATATCGGAATCTTATTTTCTTTCAATGGATATAGAAAAACAAAAACGATATATAAATACGGATTTATAGCATCGAACAATAAAATATTATTCAATATAAATACTTGAAGAAATAGTAACGAAAAAAATAAAAAAAACAGTTTAAATGGATTATTCATTTTCTAAGTTTTCGATTTTTTTTATTTCAAGTTTATCAAAGTTTTTAATGACATATACCGTTCCAAGGCTGCTCATATCATTAAAAAGTTTTATCAAAACCCTGTTCTCTGCAGAATTCCCTCTGTTAATTTTTGATACAGTTCCGATCAAAATTCCTTCTGGAAAAATGGTTGATTTCCCGCCAGTTTCAATGGTATCACCTATTTTTAAGGGGGCCTGTCTGGGAATATCTATCAATTGAATTGATCTGTAATCATCTCCATTCCAATCTAATGTACCAAAATAATTGCTGTTTCTTAAGCGAGCATTGATTTTACTATTTTTATTTAAAACAGATTGAACTCTTGCATATTTATCAGAAGTATTATCAATAATTCCCACAATTCCCAGACTATTGATAACAGCCATTTCTTTTTCAATTCCCTGATTTTTTCCAATATCAAGGGTTAAAAAATTGAATTCCTTGTTGTAATTATTACTGATGATTTTGCCTGATTTAAATGAAAATTTTTGAAAATATCTTACTGTATCAACAATTGTTGAATCTTTAATTGGAGTTGCAAAAACTTTTTTCTGAAGTTCATTTCTCAAGCGTGCGTTTTCAGCTGCCAATAATTGATTTTCTGATTTCAGATTAAAATAGGATGTGATTTTTGATTTTTGAGTATAAATTCCTCCAACTATTGAATTGGTTGAGTTGACGAACTTACTTTTTTGGAAATTTAAATTCGTTAAAATCAAACTAAAGGCAATAGATTCTAGCAATATAAAAAATAAGAAATATTTAAACCTCTGAATAAAAAAAATCAGTTGTTGCATTGATAGAATTTAAAGACTAGTTCATTAGTACATTTTTATATTTTACAAGTTCTTTTAAAGCAACTCCTGTTCCACGAACTACGGCTCTTAAAGGATCTTCTGTTATATAAACTGGTAAATCTGTTTTTCGAGATAAACGTTTGTCCAAACCTCTCAGCATAGAGCCACCACCTGCCAAATAAATCCCAGTATTGTAAATATCTGCAGCTAATTCTGGTGGAGTCTTAGATAAGGTTTCCATGACAGCATCTTCGATTCGCAAAATTGATTTGTCCAATGCTTTTGCAATTTCGCGATAGGAAACTTGTACTTGTTTAGGTTTTCCACTTAACAAATCTCTTCCTTGAACTAACATTTCATCTGGTGGATTGTCTAAATCTTCAGTATCAGCACCAATCGTGATTTTTATTTTCTCAGCAGTAGTTTCGCCAACATGTAAATTGTGTTGCGTACGCATGTAATACATGATATCGTTTGTAAACAAATCACCTGCAACTTTTACGGATTGATCACAGACAATTCCACCTAAAGCAATCACTGCAATTTCAGTAGTTCCACCACCAATATCAATAATCATGTTTCCTTTTGGTTCCATGATGTCAATGCCAACACCAATTGCAGCAGCCATTGGCTCATAAATCAAATAAATTTCTTTGGCATTCATATGTTTTGCTGAATCTCTTACAGCGCGTTTTTCAACTTCTGTAATTCCTGATGGAATGCAAATTACCATGCGCAAAGCAGGTGGAAATAATTTCTTTTTGATCGAAGGAATTTGTTTTACAAATTCTTTAATCATTTCTTCAGATGCTTGAAAATCCGCAATAACTCCATCTTTTAAGGGACGAATTGTTTTGATATTTTCGTGTGTTTTTCCTTGCATCAGACTTGCTTCATGACCAATTGCAATGATTTTACCTGTAATTCTATTTCTTGCAACTATTGATGGACTGTCAATTACTACTTTACCATTGTGAATGATTAATGTATTTGCTGTGCCTAAATCAATGGCAATATCTTCCGTCATGAAATCGAAAAAACCCATAAATTTCTATGTTATTTTTAAATGATGTATCCTTACAAAACTACTAAAATAAATCTGTATTTTATCAGCTATTTTATTAATGTTTAAAATGCCTAGTTCCAGTGGTAACCATTGATATATTTTGTGCATTACAATAGTCAATACTCAACTGATCTTTGATTGATCCTCCAGGTTGAATCACACTTTTGATGCCTGCTTTGTCAGCGATTTCAACACAGTCAGGAAAAGGGAAAAACGCATCACTTGCCATGGCTGCTCCATTCAAATCAAAACCAAAGTTTGTTGCTTTTTCTATGGCTTGATTTAGAGCATCAACTCTACTTGTTTGTCCTGTTCCACTTGCCAAAAGCTGTTTGTTTTTCACCAAAACTATCGTATTAGATTTGGTGTTTTTACACAATTTTGAGGCAAATAACAAATCTTCAATTTCAGCAGCACTTGGTTTTGTATTGGTTACATAAGTCAAATGTTCTGTAGCATCTGTAATGAAATCTTTATCTTGAACTAGTAGTCCATTTAACGAAGTTCTTACCAATTGTTGTGGTAATTTTACTTCTTTTTGAATTAAAATTATTCTGTTTTTCTTTGCTTTTAATATTTCTAATGCATCATCATCGTATTTTGGAGCAATGACAACTTCACAAAATAAGTCATGAATTTCATTGGCAGTTGCTGCATCAATAGCTGTATTTGCGATTAAAATTCCACCAAAAGCAGAAACTGGATCTCCAGCCAACGCATCAACATAAGCTTGTTTTAAAGTCTCTCTTTGTGCAAATCCGCAAGCGTTGTTGTGTTTTAAAATGGCAAAAGTGGGTGCCTCTCCTTTAAATTCTTCCATCAAATTAACGGCTGCATCAACATCTAACAAATTATTGTAGCTTAATTCTTTTCCATTCAATTTATCGAACATGGCATCCAAATCTCCAAAGAAAAACCCTTTTTGATGTGGATTTTCTCCATAACGCAACACTTGTGATTTTTGTTCACTTGCTTTATAAACCACTTCATCTTCATTAAAATAATTGAAAATTGCTGTGTCATAATGAGAAGAAACATTAAACGATTTTGCAGCGAATTTTTTTCGTTGATCTAAAGTTGTGATGCCATTATTTTCGGAAATAATACTAAGAAATTCCTCGTATTGCTCCATAGAGGAAACAATAAAAGTATCTCTAAAATTTTTGGCTGCAGCTCTGATTAATGAAATTCCTCCGATATCAATTTTTTCAACAATATCAGCCTCTGAAGCGCCTGAAGCTACTGTTTTTTCAAAGGGATACAAATCAACAATCACCAAATCAATTTGCGGTATTTCATATTCTTTCATTTCAGCAATATCTCCTTTGTGATCTTGCCTGTTTAGAATTCCACCAAAAATTTTTGGATGCAATGTTTTCACTCTTCCACCTAAAATGGATGGATAAGAAGTAACATCTTCTACTGGAGTTACGTCAATTCCAAGTTCTCTGATAAAAGTTTCTGTACCTCCTGTAGAATAAATGGTGACGTTTAGTTCGTTTAATTTTTGTACAATTGGTGCTAAACCATCTTTATGAAAAACGGAAATTAAGGCAGATTTGATTTGTTGTGAAGTGCTCATTTTATGTAAAGTTATTAAGCATACAAAAGTACACAATCATACCATGAACCGCAATAAAAAGATAGTAACAAATATGGTAATTAATTAACAGTCAAAAGAATTAGAATACGTTGGCTACTTTTTTACAAACATATTCTAAAAGGACTTCATCATCTTTGGTAAATGGACTTACAGAATGCGAATCAATATCAATTTGACCAATATTTTCGCCATCTACAAAAATCGGAATTACAATTTCTGATTTTACTTTCCAACCACAAGAAATATAATTTTCTTGTTCGCTAACATTTTGAACAACAAAGTTTTGATTGCTTACAGCAACTTGTCCACAAATTCCTTTTCCAAAAGGAATGATAGTATGTTCAGTTGGTTCGCCAGTA
>Ga0102831_1000349_pt1 | contig 21396 bp, 18 predicted proteins | sample ColrivemetaGS747_FD_84508 | JGI IMG/M metagenome (GOLD analysis project Ga0102831, IMG submission 84508) | Estuarine microbial communities from the Columbia River estuary - Freshwater metaG S.747 | ecosystem: Environmental > Aquatic > Marine > Intertidal zone > Estuary | place: USA: Columbia...
AAAATTATATAAGTTATTATCTTCATTATTTGCATTGTTTCCTAACGAAAATCCTACTGAAACACCAAAAGCACTTTCCTCTGAAATCATTCTTTCAAAAGTTATTTCTGGGAATCCAGCAATGAAGGACGCAAGATTTATTTTAAATTCATTTTTTGCTACCTCATTTTCTGATTTTTCTTGTGAAAATAAATGCAGACTTGTTAGTAATACAATTGTTATGACTATTTTTTTCATGTTGATGATTTTTTAAGTTCATCACAAAAGTAGCATCCATAAAAAATAAGGAGTCCAGAATTTCTTGATTTTAAGAAATTCTGGACTCATATATAAAATTCTGGACTCATTTATCCCGAAATTTCAGGACTGGACTTATTTATCTATTCTTGAATTTTTTTTAGAAAATCAGAAGGCGTAAATCCTGTAAGTTTTTTGAAAGTTGCAAAAAACGCAGATTTAGAATTGAAACCTGATTCTAAACCAATTGCTGTAATGGTATAATTTTTATACGTTTCGTCAATCAATAGTTGTTTTGCAAAATCGACACGAAATTCATTGATAAAATCATTAAAGTTTTTATCAGAAATTTGTTTGATGGTATTTGATAATTTAGTGGCGTTTACATCAGCTTCATTGGCTAAAAATTCTACTGTTAATTTTGGCTCTGTAAACAATTGTTTTTCTTGTAACAATAATATTATGTTGTTAAAAAGTTGTTTTTGGTCAATATTTTTTTCGTTATGAACTTTAAAAATCTCTTTTTTAATTGATGAAACAGTCAACTGTTTTCTCAGTTTTTTACGTTCTTTTAATAATCGAAGTTGAATAATAGCCTGATAACCAATCCAATAAATTAAAACTGTTGTTAAAACACGCAAAGGATAATACGAATAAATAAATTCTTTAAAATCCAAAGCCACTGTAATTGCTAAGGCAATCATCCAAAATAGATACGTGAATAATCCTAATTTGAAAAAGGTATAAATCCATTTTAAGTTGTCAAAAGATAAAATTTTAGCAAATAATGTTTCTTTTTTTGTCAAAACATGAAACGAATATCCAAAAACAGCCAACGAAACTAACAAACTAAAAATCTCTTCTATGGAAGTATATTTTTCGAAAATATAATCTCTGTTTACCAACGCTTTTTCACTGTAAAAATAAATGAAACCTATTCGAATACAAATGGTTAACAGAAAAGTGGGAACTATGATTTTTAAAATATTTTTTTGCTGTTTTTCGATTTCTAGATAATATATTAAAAACATATAAAAAAAAGGAGCAATCAAAAAATGCCAAGGAATATGAGTGTAATCAAGAATAAAATAATTGTTGAAAAAGTTTTTGGTAACTACCCAAGATTGTAAGTTATTTAAAGAAATGGTCAGCACCAGAAGATTGATAAATTGCATGCTTTTTTCAGAACCATTTTTAGAAAAAAGAATGATGCAACAAAACAGAAATCCATGCAAAGCACTGATTAATAGAAATAAATTAAAGATTTCTGAGATTGACAATTTTTAGTTTTGATTTAGGGTAATAATCAACTTTTTCAATTGCTAATTTAGTGAATTTTGGATTAAAAATAAAAATGCGTCATTAAAATATTATTAATAACGCATTTTCGAAGACATAGTTTACTTTTTCCTTTTTTTACATTTTACCAATTGGAGTTAAAATTCCACCACCACCAGGATTTGTTGTAGATGATGAACTAACATTAAATAGTTGATATTGGTAATTAGTACAGCCACATTGATTTTGCATTTTTACACCAATATTAAGTTAACCCGTGTTGAACGGTTTTACATCAATAATGCTAGTATTCGAAAAAGTTTGAATATAGCTATTAGGCACTAGCCATTGATATGTTAAATCAATTGTTGGATCACTATACATCGAGTCAAAATCTGGCATACGATGTACAACCTTTATTTTTGTCCATTGATTTTTAAAAAGTTCGTAATTCCCTAGTATATCAATTTTTAAAAAATTAGGACTTGGAATACCTACCCAAACTTTTTTATGAATATTTAAATTTAGTTCTTGCACATAAGCATTTATAAATCCAATAGCATCGTTTGTACCATATATTGGTGTAACAGTTAGGCTGTTATTGGAAGATTGTTGTATTTGTATGTTTGATGAAGTAGTCCAAGTAATTGTATAACCGCTACAAGTGTTGGGAATGTCTAAATTATAAATATTTGTTTTGGTATCGCAGACTGCTAAATCGCCTGATAAAATAGTATTATCAAAGCTTTTTCCCAAATATGGATTTTGAAATATTCCGTTCAATTCTTTCAATAACCAATCAACACTATGCTGTGAAAACGATACATGTTTTTCATTATTTTTTGGTGTGTAATAAGTGTCAAATGGAATTTCGTTCGTACATACTAAATCTCTATTGATATTATTACCCCAATTAAAATTTTGGTTTTTAAATCCTAGAGAACTTACAGTAGATATGAAATTATGGTTTGGAGAATATTCATAAATATGAACACGATCAAGTGTGTCATCATCAATTAAGTTGTTTAATTCTTTTTCAACTTCAACTTTTATTTCTCCTTGACTATCTTCAAAACCACCATTCATAGCATCTAATGAACCATAAATTAAAGTATTTGTAAATGTTGAGGACATTGAGTAGCCACTAAAAACTTTATCAACCCTGCCAAAGAATACTTTGTTTGTTTCGCTTTGATTTTTTATAAGCCACTGTTCATTTTGAAAACCTTTAACAGTAAACCATAATACATCCTTAAAACCTCTAATATCTAAAACTTTTTTCCCAGATATATTTACAAATTTATTTGTTGAGCCATTTGCAATAGCAATATTTCTAGGTATTTGAGGAAAACCTTTAAAATTTGGTAAATTACTTTCTAGGTTTTTGTGATATTTACTGAAAAAGGAATTTGGAGAACCAGTATCGTTTAAAAGCTGTAATAAAAGTTGTTGTTTACCTGCTGGAGAATTTAACAAAAAGTCAAATTTATCTTTTGCTTCTTGATTACCATGCACATAACCTAAAAAATATAAATTTGCTTGAGTTGCCAATGGTATATTTGCTCCTAAATGTGGGCTATCTATGCTTACCCATAATTTTGTATTATGGTTTAAATTATTTTCTTCCATGTAAGCCAATGCATATCTACTTATTTGACCTCCCATACTTGGTCCCATAATAGTTAGTTGCTCACTACTACCATTATTAAAAGAAGTATTGTTTAAGTATTGGTATAATGCAATATGTGCCATTGCATTACGCTCTATATAATCTGCACCACCATCTATAGTTTTACCTGAAGGTACATCTTCATAAATTGGGTGGTTTACAATAACGACATCATATCCTAATTCTCTTAGTTTTCTAATAAGAGGTTGTGAAACTCCTAAATTATCCTTGTATGTCATCAATGTTTCAATTGCGTCAGGGTAATCTTCCCCATCATTAGGATAATCTGATTCTTGTATTTTACGGGTATCAAAAGGGTCAAAACCATCAATAATCACAATTGGTTTTCTTAAAGTTTTTTCATAATTACCAGGAGTACCATGATAAAAAATACGATATTCTAATTGCCCTAAAATAGGTAAATCTCCAGGTTCATAACCTGTAAAAGGAATGGTTGCTGTTATACCACCATCTTCAATACCTTCATTAGCTTTTTGCTGTTGGTTGTTATTAGGTACAGTTATATAGAGTTTACCTTGTGTTGTTTTACTTGTACCATCATTAAAAGTTGCTGTAAACGTAAGTGTTTTATAACCACTTGTACTATAACTAACAGCAACGTTTTGCTGAATTAATTGCGAATTGTTAAAGATTGTATGCGTATTTTGAGTACCAAAATTGGCAGTTAAATTTACAATTTTTTTAGTGGTTTCTTCGAAGATTAAGTCGTTTTTAAAGTTGTAAAAAATAGTTTGCCCTACAACCTGCTTTTTTAATGGTGCAACAATTAAAACTTCATTTTGTAAAAAAATGGGTTTATTATTAATAGGAATTAATATATTATTTGTAATTTTTAATGCTCCTTGATTGTTATCATTGTCATTATAGTTTACCTGATTAAACAGAGCGTTAATAACTCCAATTTCTACCTTATTTTTTGATGCCAAAGAAGAATAATGTTGCCTTGCAGTTGCAACAGAATTAAATTTTGTTTTTTTAGAAGCCCTATATAATTCACTTAAAGCTTGTTCAAAATGTTTAAGATCAGAAATATTGTTGGTGGTATTATTAAACTTTGTTAAGTTGGCAATTGGCACAACCCTATCATATAAAATGTTTGTGGTAAATGTACTTTTATTTAAGGGTATTATTAATTTATCTACATTATTTATAGTGTCTATAACTGTTGTAACTTGTGCTTTTAGTGTTATACTTGCCATTAGAAAGCATAAAATAAGTAATAATTTTTTCATAATTTTGAAATGTGTTAATTGATTAAAATTTTTGAGTTTTATGTATTAGCATTAATAGGGTGTTGTTACAGCAACACCTTTTTTTTGTTTATGGAAATATTGTTTCATCTAAAGTGTCCCATTTAATATCAAAACGACCATCAGTAATTTCAATAATATCCTTTGGGTTTTCTTTATTTTGCATAGTACAATTAAATGTGCCTGAAATAATACGATTATTAAGGTCATAACGTGTAATTGTCAATTTTCCTGCATTTTCTATTGAGCAATACCATTTATATATTTGTTCAGTATCATCATAAACTCTACAATTAATATTAATATTATTATTCGCTTCTAATCCGTTTTGACAATTACTTTTATTTATGTTAAAAGTTCCTTCTCCATTTTTATGTAATTCAACCAAATGAATTCTCATTAAGCTTCCTTTTTCACTTTTACGATCATCAATATATATTTCATTGTGAATATAGTTTGGTCCATCTCCAAGACCAAAATAGCTCAATCCTTTGTTGTTTTTTTTTATACCACCAGTTCCATCACGAGGTATTAAAAGTTTACCATCAATATAACAACCAAAAGTATTTTTACCTGTCAGCGTTATTAATGGTAATGTTGGTCTAAAGGTTTGTTGATTGTTTATATTGTCTTCACATTTAAAAAAAGTAATTGCAAAAAGTAACAATGTTGTTTTTAAAAATAATTGTTTCATAATAATTGGGTTTTAGATTTTTACTGTAAAAATATTTTATATTAAAGTTTTAGGAGTACAGAATTTCTTGATTTTAAGAAATTCTGGACTCATTTGTGTCCCGAAGTTTCGGGACTGTACACATTTTATCACGAAGTTTCTCGATTAGAAAAGATTTCATGGTAATTTTTTTTCATAATTTTATTGTTTTGAAAGTTTATGTTTACTATTTTAAGATGTTATTGACGCAACCTCTTTTTTTTTACCTAAATCTTTTGGTGTTTATGGTGTTTTTATTAAAATCAAATCTACCTTCTGTAATTTCTATTATTGCATTTGGGTCAATATCATTTTTAAGTTTACAATAGAAAGTTCCAGAAATAACTTCATCATCATAACGAGTAATAATAATCTTACCTGTTCCTTCAATTGAACTATAACCACTTGTTGGGGAATCACTGTAATATATAGCTCCCATATAAGTGATATTTGTATTTAAAAAACTACCATCTAATAATATGCTTATAGCTCCTTTTACTGTTTTGACTTCGTATTCACCTACGCCTAAATTTTGAATGTTTGGAAGTTTAAAAGTTACCCCTCCTCTTGATGTATATTTATCAGAGGATTCAATCCAATCGTAGTTCGTATCAGATCCATACTCAACACCAGTTGGTATTCCTCCTAATTGACTTTTTCTACTATCTCTAGGAATCATTATTTCTCCATTAATTTTACAGCCAAAAGTATTGGCACCTGTTTGTGTAATTGGTGGTAATTCTGGATTCCAAGATTCTTCTTCTGTTTGTCCTTCACAATTGTATAATATAATTGCAAAAAATAATAATGTTGTTTTTAAAAATAAATGTTTCATAATCATTGGGTTTTAGAGTTAAACTGTAAAATTGTTAAAGTAATTTTTTTCATAATTTTATAGAATTAAATGTTGGTGAATGGATGTTTATAATGTTTAATTTTTATAGAGGTTGTTGACGCAACCTCTTTTTTTTATCTAAACCTTGTTGTATTTATAGTATTTTTATTAAAATCGAATCTGCCTTCAGTAATTTCAATAAAATTATCAGGTATATCCCTATTTTTTAATTTACAGTAGAACGTCCCAGAGATGACTTCATCGTCATAGCGTGTTATAATTATTTTACCTGTACCTTCAATAGATCCATAAAACCCTTGATGGTGGGTTGCTTGTATATAAATAATATTTGGATGTGTTGATGCAAATCCACCAACTATAGTTTTAACTTCATATTCTCCTACTTTTAATGTTTGAAGATTGGGGATTTTAATAGCGACACCTCCTGTTGCAGTATATCTATCAGAGGCTTCAATCCAATCGTAGTCCGTATCAGATCCATACTCAATACCGGTTGGTATTCCTCCTAATTGGCTTACTCTGCTGTCTCTTGGCACCATAACTTGTCCGTTAATTTTGCATCCAAAAGTATTTGCTCCTATTTGTGTAATTGGGGGTAATTCTGGGTTCCAAGATTCTTCTTCTGTTTGTCCTTCACAATTGTATAATATAATTGCAAAAAATAAAAATGCTGTTTTATGAATTAATTGTTTCATGATTATTGGGTTTTGGATTTTATTGGTTAAAATTAGTAAGAATGAAAATTTCAGGAGTCCAGAATTCCTCGTTTTTAATAATTCTGGACACATTTGTGAAATTCTGGACTCATTTGTAAAAAAATAAATGAGTTTTAAAAGAAAATTTTTAGAAAAAGTCAATTAAATACTATCTCAAAAATTCATATTGAAATAGTTCAAAAAAAAGGTGAGAGTGATAAAAAGTGAGTAAATCAATTACTGATTTATAAATGAAACTAAATTCACAGCAACCAAACCAGCAGTTTCTGTGCGCAATCTACTTTCACCTAAAGAAATAGGAGTGAAGTCTTTTAGTAAGGCTTTTTTAATTTCATCATAAGAAAAATCGCCTTCAGGACCAATTAAAATCGTGGTTTTTTCATTGGGTTTTACAATGTCTTTCAATAAATTTTTCTCTTGCTCCTCACAATGAGCAATGCAGATTTTTCCCTCAAATTCTTGATTGATAAACTCAGTAAACTTTATAGGTTCATTCAGTTTTGGCAATGTGAATTTTAACGATTGCTTCATAGCAGACTGTATTATTTTTTCAAAACGATCCGTTTTTACAACACGTCTTTCTGAATTAGAGCAAATGATGGGCGTGATTTCGTCAATGCCAATTTCGGTGGCTTTTTCTAAAAACCATTCCATTCGGTCGTTATTTTTGGTAGGTGCAATGGCAATATGCAAATAGTAGTTCCAAGGTTTTGGTTTTTGTTCGGTTTTGATGATGTTTGCCAAACATTTTTTATCGTTTGCAATGACAATTTGTGCATCAAACAACAAGCCTTTTCCATTGGTGATGTGCAAAAGATCACCTTCCTTTTTTCGTAAAACGCGCACAATATGAGCACTTTCTACCTTATCAAAAATAATTTCTTTGGTGGTTTCTAGGATTTCAGGATTGTAGAATAGTTGCATTTTTTTTTGAGTTGTAAAGTTTAAAGTCGAAAGTTTAAAGTCAAAAGTCTTTAAATTTTGGTTAATCTAAAAATCTAACTTCTAAATATCTAATAGCCAATGGCTAATACCTAATTTCTTTTCGATACGTTCTTCTTCTTTTATGTGTTACAGGATTAAAATTTTCCCAAATTTTTTTAATGGCTTCATTGTCTTCTAATTCTGGTGTACGAATGCAATTCACAATCCTTTTTTGAGTAAATGTTTTTTGATATTGTTCAAAAATAATGGCATGAACTCCTTTGTTTTGATATTCAGGATGTACACCAATCAAATAGAAAGTAACATCTTTGGCATGTTTTCTAGCGTTTAGTAAATGAAAAATTCCGAAAGGAAATAATTTTCCTTTTGCTTTTTGCAATGCTTCTGAAAAAGACGGCATTACAATGGCAAAAGCAACTATTTTATTGTGTTCATCAACAACAAATTTGATGTATTCAGGATTGATAAATGAAATGTATTTCTTTTTAAAGTAAGCAATTTGCTCTTTTGAAATGGGGACAAATGTTGATAATTTTGAATAGGATTTATCAAAAACTTCAAACATTTCATCCACATAAGGTAAAATGTCTTTGGTTTTTGTAAAATCTAAAGCCGTTAATTTGAATCGTTTTTTAATAATGTTGCTAATTCTATCAAAATAAACGCCGTCCACATTTTTGAATAAGAATTTATTTTCTAAATATTCTTTCTCTTTTACAAAACCTAATTGCTCTAAATGCTCTTTATAATAAGGATGATTATACCAAGTAATCATAGTGCCAATATGATCAAAACCATCAATTAAAACACCCGTTTTATCCAAATTATTAAAACCAATGGGGCCTTCTATATATTCTAAATCATGCTCTTTCCCAATTTCCTGAACTTTATCAAGCAAGGCTTTTGAAACTCCCAAATCATCAATCATATCAAACCAACCAAAACGCATTTTTTTAATTTGTTGTTGATTTACTTCAAACCAATTGATAATAGCAGCAACTCTCCCAACAATAACATTGTTTTTGTACGCTAAAAAAAATTGCGCTTCTGCATTTTTAAAAACAGGATTTATATTCGGATCAAAATTGTCAATTTCGTCTTTGACAATAGGAGGAACCCAAAATTCATTGTCTTTGTATAGCGAAAAAGGGAAAAGCACAAACGCTTTTAGTTCATTTTTAGTAGTTATTTTTTTTAGTGTAATGGGACTCATAAATCATTAATTATTGTGTCTTTTTTACTTTTTTCGGTTTGATTTTTTCTTCTTTTTTAAACCAAAAATTCTACTAAAAAGACTTTCTTGTTTTTTGTTATAACGACTTATTGGCGTGTCAGAAATTTCATTGCCATTGTCATCAACGTTTACAAAAGAATCTTTGTGTTTGTCAATTCGATATGAAACTCCCAAACTTCCATATAAACCGCTGGCACTTCCTTCGGCTAAAAATCTTGCAGAGGCATTAAATTGCATGTTTTTTGTAAATAAATACGCAAGTCCACCACCAATATTGGTATGATTGAAATTTTCCTGAAAAATGGTTTGATTTTCTAAAAATCCAGACCAACGTTGATTGAAGTTTTGAGTAGCTGTTATGATGTATGAAAATTCAGGAAAGTCAGTCCCCACTTTGTCATAAAAAATATTGGTGATTAGGTTAAATTCGTTTGTTAAATCATTTTGTAATAATATTCCGAATTTTGGTGACATGCTGCCTGTTTTGTAATTTTCAGAAACAAAATCAGTATTGATTCCTGCATAAACTGCCACAGAGGGAATCAGTCTTTTTTTATCAAAACCATTTCTTCTCACCCAACTGCGAACTTCCTTGCTTTTATCCTCATATTTTTGCTCAAAAATCAGGTATTTTACACCTATCACAAATCGTCCAAAACCAGTCACATTCATTTTTTCTGTGGGATTTATAGTAGAAAAAATTTGATCATTTTGCAATGACATTTGCGCATTTAATTCCAATCTCTCAAGAAAAAAACTGGTTCTAAAAAGCATATCAAATCCAAATGATTTTGGGATAGAAAATAGATTTTTGGTATTTAAATTCTTCAAAAATAAGCTATTTTCAAATTGATAAACACCTGTTCCAACGCTGTAAGGACTTTCAGAAAAACCTGGTTTGTTGGAGTTGATAACTTCCGTATATTGCCCAAAAACACTTTCAGAACCCCAAAAAAGAATCAAAGTAGCAAAGAATATTTTTAGTTTTTTCATGCTAAAAAGGTGTTTTTAAATTAAAAAAAGATACTACAACAAACTTACCATAAAAAAGCTGTTTTATAAAAGCTTTGCATGCTTTTTTACTTTTGTCAAAGTTTTATCCTCTGTAAATGCTTCAATTGTTCTCAATTTGTTACTTTTGATTGATTTTTTTAAAATAAATACCACATGCTTATAGGTTTATTACGAACAATCTTTTTTATCATTCTTTTTTATTACGCTCTTAAATTTTTGATGCGATTATTTGCGCCTTTTTTAATAAAAAAAGTAGCTGAAAAAATGCAAGAACAAGCAAAACAACAGTATGGAAATCAACAGCATTCTTCTGTAAAAGAGGGTGAAACAGTCATTGACAAAGCACCAAGAAATCAACGACAAACCAAAGATGATGCAGGAGAATATGTTGATTTTGAAGAAATAGACAAACCATGAATCCAAAGAAATTTATACCTACCATTGTTGCAATCGTCATTTTTATTGCGGCATCTCTCATATATTTTCATCCTGTTTTAAAAGGACAAAAAATACCCCAATCAGATATTACACAGTTTCAAGGAATGGTGAAAGAAATCATTGATTTCAGAGCCGAAAATAATACAGAGCCCTATTGGACAGGTGCTTCTTTTAGTGGTATGCCTGCGTATCAAATTAGTGCTTATTATCCCAATGATTTTGTAAGAAGTTTAGATACTTTGATCCGTTTTTTACCAAGGCCAGCTGATTATACATTTTTGTATTTTTTAAGTTTTTTTGTACTGATGTTGGCTTTGAAAGTAGAATGGAGGTTAGGAGTTTTAGGAGCACTTGCTTTCGGATTTTCAACTTATTTGATCATTATTTTTATTCCTGGCCATAATGCAAAAGCACATGCAATTGGTTATATGCCTTTGGTTTTAGCAGGAATTTTGTGGGTTTTTCAAAGAAAATACATTGTAGGATTTTTAGTTACAGGTTTGTCAATGGCGCTAGAAATCTACGCAAACCACATTCAAATGACTTATTATTTAGGATTTTGTTTGTTGATTTTAGGAGTTGTAGAGGGAATTCATGCCATCAAACAAAAAACGCTTTCTATATTTTTAAAGCAAGTATTGATTATTTTGGGTGCAGTAATTTTAGGAGTCGGTGCAAATTCTCCCAGATTATTAGCGATGAAAGAATATGCAGATGCAAGTACAAGAGGAAAATCAGAATTGACAATCAATCCTGATGGAAGTCCAAAAGAAGCAACAAAAGGATTGGACAAAGACTATATTACGCAATTTAGTTATGCAAAATTAGAAACCTTCAATTTATTCATTCCGCGTTTTATGGGTGGAGGTACTGTGGAAAAATTAGATGATAATTCTGAATTTTATCAGTTAATAGAAGAAAAAGCAGGTAAAAAAGTAGCTGATGATTATTCAAAACAAGTACTTACTTATTGGGGAGATCAACCAATTGTAGAAGCACCAGCTTATATTGGAGCTGTCATTTTCTTTTTATTCTTCCTTGGGATTTTTCTTGTAAAAGGACGATTAAAACAATGGTTGGTTGCTGCAACCGTATTTTCAATTTTGTTGAGTTGGGGACGTAATTTTGAATTTTTAACGAACTTTTTTATTGATTATGTGCCTTTATATAACAAATTCAGAGCAGTTTCATCCATACAAGTTATTGCAGAATTGTGTGTTCCTATTTTAGGAATTTTGGCTTTGAAAAACTTTTTTTCTTCAGAAATTTCTACCGATGACAAAAAAAATGCGTTGAAAAAAGCAGTGTATGTTTTTGGAGGATTGATTGTTGTTGGATTTTTTGCAGCTCATTTTTCAGCTACTTTTGAAGGTTTGAGAGATGATAATTACAAAGATTTACCAGGATTGATAGATGCTGTGATTGCTGATAGAAAATCGTTGTTGTTTTCAGATTCAATTCGGTCTGTCATTTTTATGCTGATTTCAGCAACACTTTTATGGTTTGTACTTCAAAATAAATTGAAGCAAGTTTCAGTTTTTGTGGGTTTGGGACTGTTGATTTTAGTGGACCAAATTTCTGTAAACAGAAGATATTTGAATGCTGATGATTTTATGTCAGCTAGTAAAGTAGAAAAACCCTTTACAGCATCAGAAGCTGATAAATTGATTTTAGAAGATAAAACGCATTTTAGAGTAGCGAATTTCTCAACAAACTTGATGGAAGATGGCGCAACTTCTTATTTTCATCAATCAATTGGAGGCTATCATGCTGCCAAAATGAGACGCTATCAAGAGTTGTTTGAATATCAAATAGCCAAACAAAATATGCAAGTATTGAACATGTTAAACACCAAATATTTTATCATTCCTGATAATTCTGGCGTTTTACAAGTGCAACAAAATCCGGAAATAAATGGTAATGTTTGGTTTGTAAATTCTTTAGAAAAAGTTCAAAATGCTACTCAAGAAATATCAGCTTTGGATTCTTTAGATACCAAAACAACGGCAGTTGTTGATGTTAGTAAGTTTTCAGAATTGAAAAATTTTACAATCAAAAGAGATACAACAGCTACAATTTTCTTAGAAAAATATGGCGTTACAAACGTAACATATCAATCAACATCGCAAAATGAACAATTGGCTGTTTTTTCTGAAATATTTTATGACAAAGGTTGGAATGCCTATATTGATGGAGAATTAGTGCCTCATTTTAGGGTGAATTATGTGTTGAGAGGTCTAAAAATCCCTGCTGGAAATCATACCGTTATTTTCAAGTTCGAGCCAAAAGTCATTCAACAAGGAAGTTTCATTTCGTTGTCATCTTATGTTTTGCTATTGCTGATTTCTTTAGGATGGTTTTTTTATGAAAAGAAAAAAGGAGTCAAAAATTAAGTTTTTCAGTTAAAAACTTCAAAAAAATCAATCTTTATGAATATTGGGATGATTCTTGACGCCACTTTTCCTCCAGATCCAAGAGTGGAAAATGAAGCAATTTCTTTAATTGCTGCTGGTCACGAAGTATTTCTTTTCTGTTTGAAATATGATGCAAATCAATCAGATGAAATAATCAATGAAATTCAGATTAAGAGGTTTTTATCTAACAAATTAGAGTATAAATTATCAGCTTTGGTTTATACAATTCCAGTATATTCTTTTTTGATGAAAAAGAAAATTGTACGATTTTTACAATCAACCAATATTGATGTCTTGCACATTCACGATATTAAAATTGCAGCGGCTGTTTTTTGGGCAAATAAATATTTTAAACTTCCAGTAGTGTTGGATTTGCATGACAATTTGCCAGAAGTGATGAAATTGTATCCTCACCTTCAAAAGTTTCCTGGGAAGTATATTATTTCACCAAATAAATGGAAACAAAAAGAGGCAGAATTTATAAAAAAAGCAGACAAAGTAATTACAGTTTCTCCTCATTTTATTGACTCTTTACAACAAAGATTTCCATCTGATACTAAATATGTTTTAGTACCAAACACGATTCGAAAATCATTTTTTGAAGCGTATTTAATCGACGATTCCATCATCAAAAAGTATAAAAATTATTTTGTGATGTTGTATTTGGGCGACACACATATCAGGAGAGGATTGCAAACGGCAATTGAAAGTATTCCAAAATTGATAGAATCAATTCCAAATATCAAGCTTGTAATTGTGGGAAAAAACACCACAGATTCAATTTTAAAAGCACAAGTTGCTGATTTAGGAATTGAAGATTATGTAGATTTTGAAGGATGGAAAGATGTGAGTTTATTTCAGTCTTACATCATCAGTAGTGCTATTTGTATTTCTCCGTTGCACAGAAATTTGCAGCACGATGTTGCGTACGCAAACAAAATTTTTCAATACATGAGTTTTGGAAAACCATTGTTGGTGAGTGATGCAACTGCACAAAAAGAATTGATTGAAAAAGTAAATTCGGGATTGGTTCATCAAGAAAAAAATGTAGCTGATTTTAAAAATAAAATTTTAGAATTGTATCAAAGTGAGAATTTAAGAGCAACTCTAGGTAAAAATGGTCAAGATTTTGTCCGAAATGAATTTTCTTGGGAACAAACTTCTAAAAAGTTAGTACATTTATACGAAACTATACTCGATTGAAAGCACTAATTATCACGTATTATTGGCCTCCTGCAGGTGGAAGTGGTGTTCAACGTTGGTTGAAATTTGTAAAATATTTACAAGATTTTGGCATTGAACCCATCGTGTATACAGTTGATAATGCCAACTATCCAAAGGAAGATGATAGCTTGATTTCTGAAATACCAAAAAACATTACTGTGTTGAAAAATCCAATTTTCGAGCCTACAGATGTGTTTTTTTGGAAACAAAAAGGAGTGAAAAAAAAGGATATTGCCAATAGTACCAATAATAGTTTATTGTCATTTATTAGAGGGAATTTTTTTATTCCTGATCCAAAGATTTTTTGGGTAAAATCTTCAGTGAAATTTTTACAAAATTATCTGAAAGATCATCCAATTGATGTTATTATTTCAACAGGTCCACCTCATAGCATGCATTTGATTGCACAAAAAATTAGCAAAAAAAACAACATCAAATGGATTGCTGATTTTAGAGATCCTTGGACTGATTTGTATTATAACAACGAATTCAAACAGCTGTCATTTGCCAAAGAAAAAAATAAAAAATTAGAAAAATCAGTTTTAGAAAATGCGAATTGTGTATTGACAGTGAGTCATTCTTTGAAAAAAGATTTTTTGAAAACTGCAAAAAATGTTGCTGTAATTACCAATGGTTTTGATTCCGAAGTTTTGCAAGATGAAAATGTAGTGTTGGACTCAAAATTTACAATTTCGTATATTGGTTTATTACCAAAACAAAGCAATCCAGTAGTTTTTTTTAAGGTTTTAAAAAAGTTGTGTGATGCTAATGACGAGTTTAAAAATGATGTTCAGTTGCTTTTTGTAGGTGATATTTCCTCAGAAGTTCGACTTGAAATTGAAAAAAATAACTTAGCTGAAATTACTCAAATAAAAGGTTATGTACCTCATAAAGAGTCAATTGAATTTCAGAAAAAGGCACAAGTTTTATTGTTATTAATTCCAAATGTGCCAAAATCAGCAGGAATTTTAACAGGAAAACTTTTTGAATATATAACCGCAAAAAGGCCTATTTTAGCGTTGGGACCAGAAAATGGAGATTTGGCAGTAATTTTACAAAATACAAATGCAGGTGTAGTGATTGATCATCAAAATGAAGCGAAGTTATCAATCGAAATTTTAAGACTTTATCAACAGTTCAAAGAGGGAAATTTGACTGTAAATTCTAAAAATTTGGCCCAATTTCATCGTAAAAATTTGACAGAACAATTGGCCTCTATCATTAAAAATTTATAAAAACGCATGGGAATTGTTTTAAAACAATCATTCAAAAACACCCTTTTTATCTACCTTGGTTTTCTCATTGGTGGTATCAATACCTTGTTTTTGTACACTCGTTTTTTAGAAGATGAATACTATGGTTTGGTAACTTTCTTATTGTCAACCTCTAATATTTTAATGCCTTTAATTGCTTTAGGTGTTCATCATACCATCATCAAATTTTACTCAAGTTACTTTACCAAAATAGAACAAGATAAATTTTTGTCATCTGTGTTGTTTTTACCCTTGTTGGTTGCAATTCCAATGGGATATTTTGGGAATTTATTTTATGAAGAAATTAGTGATTATTTATCTATCAATAATCCAATCATTAAAAATTACACATCCGTTATTTATTTGATTGCATTTACTTGTGCGTATTTCGAAGTTTTTTATGCTTGGGCAAGAGTGCAATTTCACTCGGTTTTTGGGAATATTTTAAAGGAATTATGGAATAGAGTAGTAGTAATGTTGTTGCTTTTCGCAGTTTATTTTCAATGGATTACTAAAGAAAATTTCATCTATTATTTGACAGGTTTTTACTTTTTACGAATGTTTGTAATGATGGTTTATGCCTTTTACCTGTATTTTCCAAAATTCACTTTTTCAAGACCTGATAATTTTACAGAAATTTTTCGATTTTCATTATATATCATCATGGCAGGAAGTGCAGGTGCCATTATTTTGGATATTGACAAATTTATGATTCCTGGAAAAGAAGCAATTGAGCAAGCAGCTTATTATTCTGTGGCCGTTTTTATTGGTTCGTTTATTGAAGCGCCAAGCAGAGCGATGATGAATATTTTGCAACCACTAACCTCCAAAACATTGAATGAGGAAAATCATGTAGAAGTAGCTTCTTTGTATAAAAAAAGTTCCATCAACTTGCTGTTAATCAGCGGTTTGTTTTTTGTATTGATCAATGCAAACGTCAATCAATTATTTAATTTATTGCCTCAACAATACGCAGGAGGTGAATTGGTGGTATTTATGATTTCGTTCGTAAAAATGTACAACGGATTTTTAGGAAATAATGGCGCAATTATCAATAATTCTAAATACTATAAAATCACGTTGCCCTATAGTTTTATGATGGCTATTTCTGTGTATGCTTTGAATACTCTTTTTTATGATCAACTGAATATGGGCACAGATGGTCTGGCATTAGCCACATTGATTGTGATTTTCTTTGCCAATACAGGAAAACTACTATTTGTAAAAAGTAAGTTCGCAATGACACCTTTTACAGATAAATCATGGAGAATGATTGGAATTATTGCCATTTTATATGTGATTTTTAATTTCTGGGATTTTCTGCTACATGATATCTATCTCTGGAAAATTCCAATTCATCAAACCATCAATATTATTTTAAAGAGTATTTTAATAACAGGAATTTATTTCTATTTGGTGATCAAATTGCAAATTTCTGATGAAATTTTGCGTCTTTCTAAACGATTTCAGAAATAACAATCAATAAAATCTGTCAGTAAATGAAAAAGTAATGCAAAAGCTAATATATGCGTTCTTCTATAAAATAATCCAATAACATACATTCCTGCTGCGTAATAGGTGTGTAAAGGATGAAAATTGATGCTACATCTGTTGCTATCAAATATAGGATTTGCCAATAAATGATCTAAATCAATCAACATAGAAGCTAAGAAAATTAGGTATATTTTTTTCCAGTTTTCTTTGAAAAAAAAGTAAGAAAATAATAAAGGAACTACAAAATGAAGTCCGTAATGAAGGATGAATTTTGTGGTAAACATCAAAAATAGCTTACAGCATTTGGACCTTCCATAAACAATAAATCTAAGATGGATAAATTTGATAAAAAACCATGTTTATCATCAAACAGTTGCTTGTAATTTTTGAAATCTTTTGAAGGTTGATGATTTTTATCTGCTAAAAATCGGAAATCATTATCCACTTTTTCCAATTCGTATGTTGTTGTTTTCGAAAAATTTGGATTCGGTTCTAAAGCATCAACTATAAATAAATACGTATCAATGTTTACATCATGTAAAAACTTGTATTTTTTGGTGAAAATTGGCTTCAAATCATCCTCAAAATACTCAAAATATGGAGAAACTCTATAGGATGTTTGTAAGGATTTAAAATGCTGATCTTGCCAAGGGAAATCATTTTCTACAAGTGTATCTTTGGTCTTTTTTCTGCCTTCCTTTTTGGCATGTTTTATAGGAATACTCAATAATTGTTGCCCATTGCTATTATAAATATAACAACGATTTCTGTAGCTTTGTTTTTGAAAATTATCTTCCATTTCAAAAATAATTTCATCAGATTTTACAATTGCTGCATACTGAGAAATAGGTGAAAAATACGTCGGAATAAATAATGACATTTTTTGAGTTTTGAGAAATAGTTTTCAATACCAATGCATCAAACTTTACAAATTTTGTTGAAAGCTTTGCCTGTTTGCTTTTAAAAATTATACTTTTTTCTTTTTACTTTTATAAAAACTCCATCCAAAATACATTGCAATCAGTGCAAAAACAATATATCTATAAGAAACAGGTTCTCCATCTCCATGAACTGTGGTAAATAGCCTGTCCCAACGAATTGATTTTATTTTTGCGCCAAAACTTGGTGCATTTGCATCCCAACTAAACCAAACCATTACTGGTTTTCCTAAAACATGATCAAAAGGTACATACCCCCAATAACGCGCATCTAAAGAATTGTGTCTGTTGTCTCCAACCAACCAAAAATAGTCTTGTTGAAAAGTGTATGAATCTGCTTTTTTACCGTTGATAAAAATATCATTACCATTTACAACTAAATCATTATTTTCATAATTTTTAATAATTTGCTCATAAAAAGGCAACAATTCTGTATCTAATTTTACTGTAGCTCCTGCTTTTGGGATATAAATAGGTCCAAAATTATCCTGACTCCATTGCAATTTTTCAACATGCGGAAAAATAGCATTGTCTGGAGCATGATTTATTTTTGTTACGGAAACAGCCAAAGGATATTTTTTCAACTGATCAACTTCTTCTTGCGTTAAATTGATATTGATTTTTGTACTTACTGAACTCATTTTCAAACGCTGAGCCATATCAGGATTGATACCTCCTGCAACTTCTGTATATAAAGAATCTTGGCCAATTTTTGTTAAATTACCATTCTTTTTGATAGCATCTTGCACCTTTTCATTATTCCAATATTCAGATAAAATACGGTAAACTCCTGTGCGTTCTTTGTTTAATAAAAATGCAGGAAACGTATTTGCATCAATCGGAGATTTTGATTCATAAGTGTAATAAAACTGCAATTTTGCTCTGTAAGGAAGTTCATTCTTTTTTCCATTGATATATACATAACCATCAATTATTTGCAATGTATCCCCAGCAATTCCAACACAACGTTTTACATAATTGGTCTTTTTATCAACAGGTTTATAGGTAAATTTTCCTGAAGTATCTCCCCACATTGTTGCCAAAGAATCAGCTGGCCAATTGAAACAAACAATATCATTGTTTTTTATTTTTTGCAATCCTGGCAAACGCAAATAAGGTAATTGTGGACTTTTTAAATAAGATGCAGTACCTGTAAAAGGCAATGAATCATGAACCATTGGTGCAGCAATTACTGTGGATGGGACTCTTGCCCCATAATGAAATTTACTCACAAATAAATAATCTCCAACCAATAACGATTTTTCCAAAGACGAAGTTGGAATGGTAAATGGCTGCATAAAATAGGTGTGTACCAACGTTGCCGCAATGATGGCAAACGTAATAGAACTAATCCATTCACCCAATTCTGATTGATGTTTTAAACTTCTATTCTCATTAAATATTACATCTTTTGTATAGTTGATGTAAAAAATGTACAATCCTAAAGTAACAATGACTAAGAATGAATCTAGCTTCTTATAAAATCCAAAAGTTCTAATGGTTTCAATCCAAATTACGGGAAACATTAGTAGGTTTATAATCGGAATAAAAAGTAAGATAATCCACCATTTTGGACGCTTTATAATTTGCATTAAAACGATTCCGTTATAAATAGGCAATGCAGCTTCCCAAGCTTTTCTTCCTGCTTTTTGATACAATTTCCAAGTACCTAAAAAATGAATGATTTGAATACTGATAAAAAAAAGAAACCATTGAGTAAATGTCATAATCGATATTTTTATTCCAATAAGGAAATTTATGTCAAGTTTATAAGGCGCAAAATAGCAAAAAAGTTACATTTTTTAACGAATGTTTAAGACATCTTTCATTGAAAATACGCCTGTTTTTCCAACAATCCATTCTGCCGCAATTACTGCACCTAAAGCAAAACCTTTTCTACTATGTGCTGTGTGTTTTATTTCGATAGTATCCACTTCAGATGAATACCAAACAGTGTGTGTTCCAGGAACATCTGGAATTCTTTTTGCTTCAATTGGAATATTTTCAGGCGTTGAATTTGCCCCCAATTCCCACCCTTTTTTTGAAGTATTTTCTATGATTCCTTCAGCCAATGTGATCGCAGTTCCACTTGGTGCATCTAATTTTTGAGTATGATGAATTTCTTCCATAGAAATTTCATAATCTTGAAGAGTACGCATCATTTTTGCCAATTGCTGATTGAGCTCAAAAAAGATATTGACACCCACACTAAAGTTGGATGCATACAAAAAAGCGCCATTCTTTTGATTACAAAAAGCTACAACCTCCTCATATTTTTCTAACCAACCTGTAGTTCCTGCAATCACTGGAACGTTGTTTTCAATACAATTTGTTATGTTATTAAAAGCAGCATTTGGAACGCTAAAATCAATAGCAACATCTGCTAAAGTGATATCAATAATATCTTCGACATCTTTTCTGATGACGATTTCATGACCCCGAGAAAGAGCGATTTTTTCAATCTCTTTACCCATTCGTCCATAGCCTAACAATGCGATTTTCATATCAAAAATTATATTTAAAAGTGAGTCCAATACTGGGAGTTTCAATGCGTATTGGATCAAAAATTAATTGAGGTTTTACAGATAAATTATCATCGGTATTAAATTGAATTAAATGGGCATTTACACTTGCTTCCACAATTTGTAAAATGTACAAAATAACACCTGTCAATAAAGACATATCTCTGTTTTCGCGCAATTGCGCTTGAGCAGTTTCTAGAGTTTGGGTAGAAACAATTTCAACGCCATCAACTATAAATTCGTCCGGCAATCCGTTTTTTCTAAGTTTATAAGCCGTTCTATACCGTTTGTAATCGCTATTATTTATTTGATAATAATAAACTGGTAAAGCCAAAGCTCCCCAAACAATAGGAGCTTTCCAATATTTTTTATTGTAAATCTGACCCATTCCTGGAAAAATTGCGGAGTAAAATGCCGCTTTTGAAGGAGCTAATGGATCAAACACATATTCTTTTTCTAACTTTTTTTTAGTGATTTTTTTAGTTTTTAATGTATCGATTCGCAGAGAATCATTTTGCGCAAAAAAGCTTTCAGATAAAAAACTGAGACATAAAATAAGTATGATTTTTTTTAAATTCACTTATTTTAATAGATTTTTAATGCGGTTAAAATCTTCTTCAGAATTGAAAGAAATGCTAATTTTTCCTTTTCCATTAGCACTCATAACTACAGCTATTTTTTGACCAAAAAATTCGCTCAAAGGTTTGATATTATTCTTAATGAAATCTGGAATTTGCTTCGTTTTTGATTTTGAAACTGGTCCTGATTTTAAGTTTTTTACTAAATCTTCTGTTTGTCTTACTGAAAGTTCTTCTCTTAAAATACGTTCGTAAATTGCCAATTGATCTTCTGTATTTTCAATATTTATCATGGCACGCCCATGTCCCATAGAAATAAATCCATCACGCATACCTGTTTGTAAAATAGGGTCTAATTTTAACAAACGTAAATAATTGGTTACTGTCGATCTTTTTTTTCCAACTCTAGTGCTTAATTCTTCTTGAGTCAATTTGATTTCATCAATCAAACGTTGGTACGAAAGTGCCACCTCAATAGGGTCTAAGTTTTTTCGTTGAATATTTTCAACCAATGCCATTTCTAGCATTTCTTGATCATTGGCAATTCTGATATAGGCAGGAATTGTGCTATTTCCAATCAATTTTGATGCTCTAAATCGTCTT
>Ga0102831_1000356_pt1 | contig 21078 bp, 24 predicted proteins | sample ColrivemetaGS747_FD_84508 | JGI IMG/M metagenome (GOLD analysis project Ga0102831, IMG submission 84508) | Estuarine microbial communities from the Columbia River estuary - Freshwater metaG S.747 | ecosystem: Environmental > Aquatic > Marine > Intertidal zone > Estuary | place: USA: Columbia...
CGTCATATAACCAGTTTCACTAAAGTTAATCTGGATGTTCCTGAGCTGGAGGCGACCTGTGGTATCTGATTTGGTACCCTGTCCCGCAGTCACCTTCACAGTGATTGGGCTTAGGGTGTATCGGAATGTGTACTTCCTACCTACAATCAGGTCTGAGTCAGAGTAATCTCCTAGGAGACGGGCACCTGCTGCCGTGTATTCTAGGGCAAGGCGGATACCAGCTTTCTTAGGTTGACCTGTAGCCACCACAGCTTCCCACGCATCACTTTGAATAGAACCTGGGAGGCTAGCCAAGGGGAGATTGGTGTAGGTACCATCATAGCTGAGGTCACCTGCGGGGACTGTAATCTTGCGATCAAGGTGTACGGTGTATGGCTCATTGGTGCCAATGTAACCCGTGTTGACCGAGAGAGACTCCAGGTAAACCCCATCGGATCTCTGGATGACCATGTACATATCTGAGAGAATAAAGTCCACGTTCAGGATTGTATCACCTGAGGGGAATGTCCAGCGAGACCAAGAGCTTTGTAGCTTCTCGTTATTCTGCCAATAGAACTTGTACACGTAGATGTCCTGTGGGCTATCTGTAGATAGCACTGCCAGAATATCCTCGTTCAAACCTGCGGCAATCTTAAAGCAACCACCAGGGATATAACTGGGCACATGGGCTGTGACATCCGCAGCATCGTTCGTACCAGTAGACTGGTCAATGCTGTAGTATTCCCGAATACCTGTGTAGTTACCACGATCCACAGCAAAGTAGATGTTGTTACCAAAGCCCACAGGTTCTGCCCGAATGTTGGTTTCAAACTCGGTAGACTGCTTGATCGAGATCGTTGTGGGTGTCAGGAGGTCACCTGAGTCCACCACGAACTGTGTTTGGGCAGAGAACAGCAGCAACTGCTTGTTAAAGGGGATCGCATGGATCAGCTTAGAGACCTTCGTGTGGCTGACCTGAACGTCAATCACATCGGAGTCCAGAAGCTCGGTCACCGTGTTGCGATAGAAGTTGAAGAACTTACCAGCCTCAGAGAAGATCACGGATTCATCCGAGAGAAACCCTAAGCGGTTCCTGTAGAAGAACACATCGCCAATCTTCTGGTTAACGAAGGATGGATCAGGGTTGGTATCTACGGTGCCATAGGCACGATCTACCCACGACACTACGTTAAAGGTAAATGTACCATCAGCATTACGTACTAGCTGGTGGGGCATCGTTGACCCAGTAAAGCCCAGCAGTTCGTTCGGCTTGAGAGTTTCCTTCCACGCTCCAGTACCAGAAGAGTCAAACTCCACCCAGAAGTCATCAAAGCCGTTGTTCTTATCCCCGATAATTTCTACGGCAAACCCGTTGACACCAGCGTTAGCAGGGAGATCGGAGAACTTCTGGATCTGATCCTTCAGGGCAGTCATGGCTCCGTTGTTAAAGCCATCCTCAGCCCGTACAGTAAAGTCAGAGCCTGATCGGTAGATGTGGATAACTGAGCCATAACGGGCAAAGCTAAAACCACCACCCCATGAGGTCAGTCCATTATAAAGTTGGGTAGCAATATAGTCTGTTGAAATGTTTGCTGTGTGAGAGGCATTAGAGCCATCAGGTGTGGTGTAGGTAGCACGGGTAGTACCATCAATAATGACGGAATAGGTCTTGCCATAGTTACCCGCCTTGACGCTTATAAGAGCCTCATAGGGACGTGCAGGAGCACGATCTGTGCGAGGGGTTACCGTCACACCCTTGTTCACGATAAATGTGTAGTCCGCTACCGTCACTGCTCGGAATGAGGAGTTTGGTTCAGCAGCGGTTAAATAGGATTTACCTGACGGAAACGAGACAGTCTTCTCATTCCCTGCCAAGTCAAATACTTTGAGGTCACCATCAGTAATAATGACCACATAACGCTCGACAGCATCACGGTTAATTGTGTGTAGGAAGGCGTTTGAGACGCTCCCTGAGAGCATCTTCTTGATGTGTTTGGTAGGTGGACGTTTCCTCAAGCCCTGCGAAGTGGTGCTTAAGCCGTTCTCTTGCAGTTCGGCTTGGGAAGCTAGCCTTAACGTAAAGGGTTGCTGAGAAACCCCGTTCACCATATTCGGGATGGATGAAGAAATCAGTGCCATAATCAATACCTATTGAGGGTTCGATAAACTGTGCTATTGCCAGTCAAGATGTTATAGTCACCTGTGATACCTTCAGCTCTCTTAAGGGCGATAAACGCATCCTTCTCATCGACAGCAGTGAACTCGTACAACGCATCAGAACCTACAGTTCGTGCTTGGAAGACCCGTGCGGCACGTACAGTGATGTAGTGACGGGCAGTCTCTGGGAGTTCCTCAAAGGGCAATAGGACAACCATGTCCACTTTTAGGGACTTAATAAATTCGTATGTGTGTTTCTTGCGGTCATACAACCGTGTGCCTCGTTGGGTCACATCCACATCAAAATCTTCCGAGACGGTATCCACACGGAGACAGTTACTCGGTAGGGTAATTTCATTTGTAAACGCAGCGGGAGATAAAGATAATTCTTTATCCGTATTGAAGTGCCATCCACGGCTTTGAACCGCGCGGCTAACTTCAGAGAGCACAGCTCTTGCCGTTACAGCATCTGCCACCGCCGCCCCTGAAGCTAGGGATGAGATAGGTGCCTCACCAATCACTGAGAGAATGGTGTTTACGGCTTCGAGTTCCGTTGTTGGGGTCAGTACAGTAGCCATTGCTAATCCATAAAAAATAGGGGAACCCCTGATTACTCAGAGATTCCCCTTAGGTTTACTTAGGTGTGGTTAGACCGCGCCTGTGCCCAATTCAATAGCGCACTCAGGACGCAGGATACCGTGACCCATAGCGTACTTAGCGACCATCAAGGTACCTTGGCGGCGAATGTCGTACTCAGCTTCCAAGCCCAGATCCAACAACTTAACAGTACCAATAGCTTCTTTCTGCATACACACAGCCACGGTGGTCTGAGCGTCAACAGCATAGCGGGTAGAAGTACCAGCCAAAGTGCCAGTTGTAATGTTGGTTGAAGGGATGTGGTTAGAAGCAACGATTGTCAAACCAGCAACACGCAACACTTTACCGTCAGCGTACACACCAGCACCACCCCAGTCTTTGTTCAAGACTTTAGTGTTCTGTGCCAAGGCGTAGTACTGAGCAGGACGCACGAAAGCGTAACGCTCGTCTTCAGGCACATCCTTCTCGTCAAACGTTTGAGCGGCTTCAAACAAAGCAGCAATCAAAGTGTCAGAGTTTGATGCCATGGTTGCATCAGTGATACGTGAACCGCCGTTGCCACCAGTAACGGTAGCAGAAGCACGAGCTGCCAGGATAGCGTTCTGGAACAGGTGCTTGTCAGCAGTGTTAGCCAAAGCCTCGCCCAACTTACGGCTGTAGTTTGCACGTACATCGTAGTGGTTCTTAGCTTCGTCAATGTTAGAGATGAAAGTGTGGGCAATCAACAGGTCGTCAATCGTGATCACACGCTCTGCGTGGTTCATAGAGGTACCGAGGATCTCGTTACCAGGAGTATGGTACTCAGCAGAGAAGTTGCCAGTTACAGGGAACTGAGCAGACTTACCAGCGGCAATGGTGCGAACCATGTGCTTGTCCATCATAACGTTCTTCTCTGAGAACGCTGAGAGAACTTCACCAGCAAATACTTTTAGAAAGAGCGCGTCTTTATCGGCACCGCCGTTGACAGCACCCAAACGTGAGGGGGTAGCGTTAGACATAATAAATTTTCCTTGTGAATGAGATAAGAAAGTCGCAATGGCTTTCAGCCCCACACACACAGGTACACAGGATTTTCCTCCTCAGAGGGTCAAGGTCGTGTGGTAGTTCTTAAGCAAGCGTCACCGCAAAGACTTGCAGTGTGACATAAACTTTCGAGCACAAGGGAATAGCCCACCCCGAAGGGTGAGCCATCACATCAAAGGATATTAGATCGTGAGAGTTTAGATTGAACCTTAGCGCGGAACGCAGGGTCAGTCTTATACTCAACTGAAGACATATCTTTAGTTAACTGGGCAACGGAGTCGTAGACTTCTCCTGAGGTTGCACCTGTAGTCCTGCCAGACATCAATTGGGGTTCTGTGGGACGTGCGCTTTGGAAACGCTGGTACATCCCTGATACCGCCAATTTAGCTTGGTTAGGATTATTGGAGTCAATAGCGGCATTGTAGGCTTCAATCTCTGCTGGAGACATATTGGACTTAGCCCATTCAATCATCTCAGCAAAGCCTTGGTCACCACCTGCAACAGCTTTCACCTCGGACTCGAAAAGCGAAGCTCTCGCCTTCTGACCTTCAATATATTGGTCAACGATGTCCCGTGGGTAACCAGCCTTTTCGAGCTTCTCATAGCTATCCGTAGACAGCTCACCTTGGGCGGTGAACTCTTGGGAGAACTCATAGAGATCTAAACCTTTGTTCTGAAGTTCTTCTTGAACTTGTTCCTCAGGTGTCTCGGCGGTTGGTTGTTCGGTGTTCTGTTGTGGTTTACCTAGCTTTGACTCTAGTTCAGAATACGCTTTTGCAAGATCTTCTGGACTCTTAAACTTCTCTGGCAACCAGCCAGGACGTTCCTCATTAACAGGTAGCTCTTCAGTGGGAGCTTCATTAGCTTTATCCACTTTGGCAAGCATCTCTGCTACATGATTAGGATCTTCTTCCTCGACTGTTGCGGGGATATTGACTGTATCTACCATTAGTAATGTTCAACTGTGAAACCATTGGCAGACTTCTCTGTACGCAGAGGAGCACCCGCTTTTGGTTGTTTAGGTTTCTCTGACTTTTCCTGAACGGGAAAAGAAGGGGCTACCTCTGGGGTAGCCTCTTCAGCATTTACCGTAGGGGAAACTTCAGGTTTTTTAGCCCTGACCATTTTCCATTCCTTTTTCCATCATACGCCCTGCTGCCTGAATAGTAGGCGCAGTAGCTTGAGATGCCATTTGTTGCATCATGGCTTGTTGTTGTGCCTGTTCCATCTCAGCGGCAATCTCCTCTTGAGACTTAACGAGACCCTTCATGTCGATACCTAAGGCGGCACCAGTACGGGTAAGGGCATCAGATTTGTTAATCTCGGGAGGTAGCTGGGCGATACCAGCAGCGGCTTGGAAGAATAGCTGTAGCTTGTTGAGATCGTTACCACGTCCCAGTGCTTCCAACCCTGTCACAATAACAGGCTGAACCGTGTTCTCGGGAAGAGTTGGGAGACGCTTCTGGCGTTCCATTTGGAACATCAAGCGTTTCACTAGGGGTAACTGGAACTCTTGGCTAAGGATTGAGTAGATGCCACCTAAGGCGGACTCTAGCTCGTTAGCCATGTAGCGGATTTCTTCTGCCGTAACTCGCTCACCACTGCGTTGCACAGCGGAGTTCAAGAGGAAGGCAAACGCCAGGCGTTCATTGATTTGGTTTGATGTCTCCAGAGCAACCCTGAAATCATTATATTTCTGGAGTTGCAGTGCAGATACATCAGACACCACACCTTCACGGAAAGCACCGTTCTCTGCCTCAGCTAACTCTGCCATATCGGTAACCCCGTTAGGGTTAACCAAGAACAGAACTTTAGCGGCGGCTGCGGAACCCTCCACGATGGACTGGGTAAGACCTTCAAGAGACTTCAGATCACCTAGGTATTCTTCTACATACCCACGCCCGTAGTCCTCACCATCAATCTTGGTGAAGCGTACAGGAATCCATGGTGTTTTATCTAGGGGGTATGATCCCTCTGATCCAGGCACTCGGATGCCCTTGATCTCTTGATATACCTGCCATTTCTTACCCTCACGGTAAACGTGTGTGTACAGGTCAACGTCCTTACTCTTGGACATATCCTCAGGATCTGATCCCAGAGCAAGCTCACGGAGGTTACCCTCCAGGGTCTCCACGGCGATAGACTCTTTTGTAATAATATCCAACACATTACCCATAGGGTCACGGCGGACAACAAAACGGTCTAATCGGAATACACGTACCCCACCCTCTTTGGGCAGATACATGAGCACGTTACCTGTAACAAGCAGGTGTTTGATTGCCTCAAAACCACCAACACGGATGGCAGAGGATTCAATTTCATTCATTACTGACCGCTCAATGCGGTTCAGACCTTCCTCAACCTTAGAGCGCATACCCTCCTGTTGCGTCATTTGTTCTAACGCAAAGTCATCTACACTCAATCGGAAGAAGGGAGAGTTGGGCGGGAGAAGGGCTAACAACAGCTTTGATGCTAGGTTGTTGACCCCTCGTGCACCCACACCTTGCCAAGGGGTTGGCAGGGAGGATGCGGCAGAGTGCCCATCTTTGGTCATAAGGGAGGGGATGGTCAATTCCGCACAGTCCCGTGCCCGATCCAAGAATGGTCTACGGGAAGTCTCTAGCTGACCATATAGGCTAGCGCACGTCTTATTGGTGTCCATCCCTACTCCTTAACCTTGAGGAAGATTTACACCAGCACCTTCAGATGCGGTGGACGCGCCAGCAAGGTTAATCTTCAGATCGTTCCTACCAGCATACTGTCCCTTCTTACCCTTCTTGTTCGTGACATCTTCATTAGATTTAATCTTCAATGTAGGTGCGTCAGGAGCAGGGGTTGGGGGTGCAGGAGCTGGTGCTGGGGGCGGCTTTGAACCTCCAAAAATACACATATTATTTCTCCAAGATGTTTCGGTTCTGCATTTCAAACGTGGTTCGCAGAAAGCGGATAACGGAGACCTGCCCCTGTTTGAACCGAATTGTGTCGAGGGTTTCAGTAGGCTCAGGCATTTTATCTGCGAACCGTTCTTCTAACCCTTCAAGTAATTCCTTTGATATATGGGGAAACTTAGATTTACTCATTAGGTTCTCCAATTGAGCAACTTTTTACAAACCCTCGCGGTCAAAGGCTTTCACCCACATGGCACAAATATCAGAGCGAACAATGTCATCCACGGTAAACTCAACGTGGGGGACAGGCAGTCTCTGCTTGTGAATCATGTCAATGATTGTCTTTAATCCCGAGGTTGACCTCAGGTCTGATTGCTTAATATCCCCATTCAATAACACCTGTGAGTTCTCCCCAATGCGGGTCAAGAACATCTTCATCTCTGCGGGAGATGTGTTCTGAGCCTCATCGAGGATCACAAAGGAGTTATTAAAGGTTCGACCACGCATGACCTCGAAAGGCACGATGTCGATATTCTTCTTTCGAGAGGCGATACCGTACACCTCTTCACCAAGTTCCGCCTGTAGCACATCGGTAAAGGGGATGACCCAAGGAGCCATCTTCTCTTCCATAGTGCCTGGGAAAAACCCAAGAGATCTCCCTGCCGCCACGTTTGGGCGGGTCAGGATAATCTTGTCGATCTTCCCAGCAGCGTAAAGTTTAGCCGCATACACCGAGGCAATGTAGGTCTTGCCTGTCCCTGCACACCCAGTCACAATTACTTGTGGGCTGGTCTTTAGGGCTTTGATGTAGGCGGCTTGTTTATCATTCTTAGGGGACAAAGGGGGTAGCCCCCCAGTGTCCTTAGCTCGATACTTGGATGTTCTTTTTGATGTCATTAGCGAATTGGACAAGCCCCTGTTGCACACTCTTCCCCTTGGATCTCATCAAAGCTATTCGCTCGGTCAATCTCCAAAGGCTGGATGTTAGCGGAGTATTCATCAAATACTTCCTTGGTCACCACTTCCTGAGGGAGGTAGAGGTAGCCCAAGTCTTTAGCGGTCAGTGTAGGATCAGCTCGGAATAGGAAGCTCACACCCACATACACGTCCCAGTTATCCAACAGCCAATCAACAATCTGATCTACCTCATCTACTGAGTAGCTGATGGTGGCTGATACGTTTTGTTGGCACCAGTTGTTCATGAGCATCTTGTAACGCTCAAGCTGACTAATGGCTGACTCTTGGTTCACCTCAAGGATTGTGCCGTTCTTCTCTACCTTATCGAAAGGAACGTCATCCCAACTTACGGGGAACGTAATCAGGACTGACTCAGAGTCGGTAGGGTTATCAAACACACGGTAACCTGCGGATCGACATAGGGGAACCAGAGGGTCATGCTTGGAGAAGTTTACGTTGTTAAACACATACTTCCCTAGAGGCTTGTGGACACCCTCAGTCGTATCCATAATTTTGGACAGGGTACCGCTTGGCTTGATAGTGGTTACGTTTTTTGGGCGTGGGGTCTCCAGCTCATCTGCCATAGAGTATGCACCAGCCGTAGCCACACGCTGTAGTTCAGCGTAGTCATAGCTCCCCAAGTCAGGGCGGCGAACAATACCTGTCAAACCTACACCACACAAACGAAGGAACTCGTTGTTGAGGTGCCATGCTTCCTGAAGGATTTCATCCCGCAGATCCACACAGGTCTGTCGGTAGTTAGCCCGTGCTGCCAAGGTTACTGCTCGGCGTAAACCTGAGGAGTCACCTTTGAACTTACCTACGTCAACCTCAGTAAGGTTACAGAAGCTCTTGTTGCCCAACAGGATCTCAGCACAGGGGTTGCAACCCTTGAACCAGGGGGCACGTTTAACTGCGGTCTGAGCGTTAATAAAGCCAGGCTCAGAGCCACCAGCCTCAACCATCATGTCAAAGATTTCTTTGAGTTGACTATAGCTGGGCTTTGCTTTGAACAGGAGCGAGTTGTTTGACTGTGCCCGTTGTACGTTGTTTACCCACCAGTCTTTCTTGGCTACGGCAAACTCTTCCCACTCATCTTCACCATAGTTAAAGAGAGCAATTTCAGCACTGCGGCGAGAAGACAGCACAGTACCCAACCAGTTGACAACATCAAGAATATCAATACGTGTAAGCAAACTACCAGCACGTTTATTGAGAATCTCCACGATAGCTGTATAGGCTTTAGCAATAGCTGCATCGCCTGATGAAATCCAACCATAACCTTTTAGTCGTTCACCCGCTGGGCGGATCTGTGAGAAGTCCAGCACCAACCGTTCAGCACGGTAGGGGTGGGCAATGATTTTACCAATGGACTTTGCCCATGCTTCTGCTGAGTCACCTACGGCAATTGTCCAAGTACGGGTATCTGGGTCAAAGGTTTCAACGTTTTTCTCGTTGCCACCTTTAGCTGTACGCTCAGAGCGGATTACTCGGACTTCTTTGAGAGGTACTTGGAAGCCCGTAAGTTGCCCCACGATAGGGCGGAAGCCCACACCGCATCCTTGAAGGAGCAGCCATAGGCAGTCAACCACGTCTTGAACTGTTTCAACGTGGGTAAAAGAACAGTTAAATTGAGATGCTTCACGTTTCTTTGCTACATCAGTACCGCCTAGCCACAGTGAGCGACCAGACATCAGGACTTTACGCTCCATCATATACTGACGGAGTTCTTCGATTTCTAACGCTTCCTGAACTGACAGTGGGCTACCTTTAGCTCGTTCCCAGAGCCACGTCTGGTGTTGGAGTACACGGTCTACAGTCTGTGACCATGATTCAAATTCGGTACCATCGGCATTGAGTGGGCGGTTATATGTGCGGCGAGTAATTAGCTGGGCACGGAGGGAGGGGGTTTTATCGGTTGTCGCCATTTCCTTGAATTTTATTCCTTGCCTTACGGCTTGTTAGTTTCTGTAAATTTAATTCTGCAATTTCATTTAAGTCTGTGTGCCAATCATCAGCCACAGCAGCGAGGCACCAGAGAATGTCACCCAGCTCTTTCTTGACATTCGCAATGTGGTCTAGGAAATCCCCACCATCACGGCGGAGCTTTGCCTCAGCGGACAGAAGCTCACCGACTTCCCCAGCCAAGTTATACAAGGCATAGATCTCATCGGCGGACTTCAGGCGGAAGCTCATGGCTTCCTTCTGGTAATCAGTAAAGTTCATCGTAGTGAGCCTTGAGGTATTCGAGGTAATGGATACATTTCTCCAGATCTTCCTTACGGTTCTTGTAACGGTGTCGAAGGAGATACTTGACACAGTTACCTTCCCAGAAGTTCAGCTCCCATGCCTTTACGATGTCCCAAGGCTGAATGGCTTTTAAGTAATGACCCCCGCCTACCTGACGGTTGGTGGCAGAGAGACGGGCAAACTCCTCATCTTCCTCAGGGGTAGTCTCGTTGTTGCCAAAAAACTGTTTCAATTCGGAGTCCAAAGTTTTACCTCTTTAGTTGTCTCGTTGTATTCCCCATAGCGGAGGATGCGGCTGACTTGTGCCTGAACCAAGGCTTCCTCTTCACAGAGTCCTGCCTTCTGGTAGGCTTTCACTACGTGGCTCCAGTAGATCTCTCGGAGTTGCTGAGGGTTCGCCCACGGGGTTCCCTCATCTAGAGCTGCTTGGATAATCTTCTGAGCAGTCTTCTCGCCGATACCTGGGCAACCCGCATAGCCATCCGTGGGATCGCCTGTGAGGGTCTGCATCATGTGGTACTTGTCAGCTTGGTGCTCGTTGACCTCAAAGGTCTCACCCGTTCCCATGTGGTAGTGTGACCCTGGGATAGTCTTGAGATCCTTGTCGATGGTACACACAATGTATGTATCCTCGCTGGGTGTGGTGGCTTGGATGCCAATCACATCGTCCCCCTCAAGGGTCTCCACTACTTTAGACTCGTAGCTCTCCATAGCATACTCACGGAGGAACTTGAGTAACAGGGGCTTACGGGTACCTAAGCGGTTGGACTTATACGTAGGTAGTACAGTCTTGCGCCAATTTTTGGAATCTGAGAACACCAACACAAAGTTGTCAGCCTCGACATCATCCACGATGGTAGTCACAGCATGGTCAAAGTGTTGGGTAGCTTCATCCTCAAAGCTGTGTAGTGTCCAGATACCATCCCCCCAGTCGGTGGGGGTCTCGCTTACAGCCGCAGCTTGGTAGGCGAGGATGTCAGCGTCTATGAGAGCAACGCGCATAACTTCTCCTTTTTGGGAACTAGATATTCCCAAGAGTGTGGGAAGAGGGACTTCATGTTCCGATCAATAGCCTTGGCTACATCTCGGGTCTCTTGCTGGGTATGATCATCCAAGCGTAAGACGCACATTCTAGCCCAAGCATAGAGGGTTCCCGTCCAGATCCATTCGGTCATGGTGTTCTGTGGGAGAACCATACGGGCTTGCTCGGGGCAGACTCCTGATGCCAGAAGATCCTCATACGTTTTAAGGGCAATTGCGTTAGTGGAGCGAATAACACCGTGATGTACGGCTACCTCACCACTACTACCTTGCTTGATGTTCCCCTCAGGTTTTCCCCGCCAAACAGTCGGGAAGAAAAACTCTGGGGTGTGGTCAACATAACGCCGACTGACTTCGTTCCACGCAAAGCCAACGGTGTGTTTGACCAGTTGACGTGCAACAAAGATAGGAGCCTTGACTCGGAAGGTGGCTGAGACGTGAGCAAAGGGAGACCAGTGGTTATGTTCAGCCAGGTACTTAATCAGTTTCTTATCAGAGAGGTACTGAAACTCTTCGTGTTCCTTATCAAAACTTACTCGTGCGGCGTTAACAACGGACAGGTCACTGCCCATGTGGTCTCGATACTCTACATCAATCTCAGCTATTTTAATCATATGAGGGGTCTATTTCCTTAAGGCTTACATGGGACATCGCAGCGAGGTACTGCGCTACTTGGGGGTTCTCTACGAGGACGGAGGAGAAGCCTGTAGCAAGTCGGTGGACAATCTGTTCTTCATCAACATTGCCCATCATGATCCGCATATAGAACATGATCAGATGCAGGATCTCATGGACTAACGTGTCCAGCTCTTCTACTGGTGTGAGGTTTTCTAGGACTCGGATGCGTTGGGCTTTGGCATCGAAGTCACCGTAGTAGTCGGTACCCCATGGGCTTTCCCCCAAGAATTGAACTTCAATGTTTCTCCCCAGAAAGATGAGAGACTCAGGGCGTAGTAAACGATAATCAAACTCTACTTCCTCCGTACTAGGGGATTTCTTTTTGCTCATAAAAGTCCTTCATCACGAAGAAGGGCTAAACCCTCTTCAGTTATTCTCCACACCCTGCCGAATTGCTGAGGTGCGGTCTTGGTTGTAATCAAACCCAGGCTACACAGGGCAGCTACTTCTTGATCAAACTCCCGTGCTATGTCGGACTGGAGACTAATCCCCTGCCGATAAACCCTGTGGAGTAAATGGTTGATTGCTTTGCGTTGCATTAGTGTGTGTCAGCCCAAGTAGTTCCGATCTTGTATTCTCCTGCTAAGGGGCATCGGAAATTAAAATGTTCACCAGCTTGCCGTACACAGTCCGTAGCTAGCTCGGCAACTTGCTGGGCAATCTCAGGAGTTCTACAGGCGATCTGTACTTCATCATGTGACCAAGCACAGAAGCAGTAGTCCCCATCCCACCCATGTTTAAATTTACTTTGGAGTTGCTCTTCCAGCAGTACGAGCCATTGTTTACACACTACAGCTCCAGCTCCTTGGAGCAGGGAGTTTAGTGAAGCGTGTGCACTTCTAATGTAAATGTCTCGCCCATCAAGCCCAGCGATATTGCCTTTTGTTGCAGCTTGTTTAACACTATCGACAAGTCGTCCGAGGGCTGGCAGCGAACGAAGAAACTTAGACTTGAGTCGCTTACCGTCACCTGCATCTCCACCAACAATAGATCCAATTTTTGCATCACCTGCCCCATATAAAAATGCGTAGATGAAGGTCTTGGCTTGGTTGCGTGTCTCAAGCCCCGCTGCCTTTTGGTTCTCTGTGTGGATGTCACCACTCAACAGGATGTCAGCGTACTTACCTCCGTCCCACTCAGCCATGAAATGGGCTAGGCATCGAAGCTCTAGTCCAGAGGCATCTGCCCCCACCAACGTCCATCCGTTAGGAACTGTAAAAAGTCCTCGGCAGTCGTGACCATAAGGAGATCCAGAGGATGGCACCTGTGATATGTTGGGATAAGAGTGGGTTGCCCTGCCAGTGACAGCACCGTTAGTGTTAATAGATCCATGAATCTTCCCCTGTTTCTCACACTTCATCCACGCCTGGTCACCCTCAGCTAACTGAGAGATCCGCTTCTGAACCATGAGGTATTCAGAGAGGGCAGCACAGGGTTCGTATGAGAGTTTACTTAAGACAACTTCATCAATCTTAGGCTTGCCCCCCTCAGTTAATTCCTGAGGTTTCCACCCATATAACTTCTGAAGTCGATCCGCTATGTGATCCCTGCTAGAGGGATTGAACATGACTGTCTTGTATCTCGGGACAGGTACACCCTTGATGTAACCTTTGGTTTTGTTGTCACGGGCTGGGATGAAGTCAGGTAAGCGTACCTGCCATTCCCCAAAAGTAGCTATCAGATCAGCTTCTATCTCAGACCTGCGGCTCACGAGCTTGGCGTATAACTTAGCGGCACTCACGGTATCAAAGTGAAAACCATTACGTTCCTGCTTTGCCATGAGCCATGCCAACTTATGCTCCAGCTCCAAGCATTGGGCTGAGTAGTTCTTTTTTAGTATCCGTGAATAGAGATCGGCTGTGACCTGTACGTCCTGCACACAGTAGTCCAGCATCTCTTGGGTAAACTTTTCCCACCCACCATCATAGTCACCTTTGTAGTTCTTCATGCGGTATCCCCAAGCGGCTAGCGAATGGGAACCGAAGAGCTTACCAGGGAGTATACCCTTTTGGATTCTTAAAGAGTCTGTCTCACGGATTGCTGCCCAGATAACTCGGGTAGCTACCAGTGTATCGAAGACCTTTGCATGATCGAAGGAGACTTTGTAGAGCTTCTCAATGACTGGGATGTCGTACTTGATTATGTTATGTCCAACCACCAAAGATCCAGACAGTAGGTGATCTATGCCTTCTTCTAGCTCATAGGGGAAACCACTGCGGTACGTGAATACTTCATCAGTATCTGTATCTTTAATTACTAAGCAGTGAATTTTGGAAACGGTATCGAGCAAACCATCCGTCTCTAAGTCAAATATAAGTGCCACGCTGTCTCCTTCGACTAGCAAAAAATAAGGGGGGTGACCGTCTTTCCGATCTGTCAGTCATAGGACAACAGGGTAATGGCGTACCCTCTTGCAACTATAACGCCTCCTAAGGTAGAGGGTTATTTCTTCAACACGTAACGAGCGTATCGCTGCCCAGTTGTCGGGTGTCTTTTGTGTTGGGTCTCAATGGTGTACCCTGCATCACGTAGCTCTTGGATACGCTTTGACAGACACTGGATGGAGTAATCCAGCAAGGCTTCACGTTGAGAAATGCTTTTGGTTTTCTTGAAGTGACGCAAAAGGATTTGGTTTTGAGAAATCATATCTTCCTTACTCAGTTAGAACTCATCAACGTTGACCGCCCCAAACCCCTCTACGAAGGGAGCGAGGCGACCAGTCTCTCGGTCATAGGATAACCGACCTGCTTCCCCAGTCTCACCACTGAAGCGGTTCTTTAGAACTCTCAGAGTTGTGACATTGGGGTTCTCACCCTGTTGATCTCGCTCCAAGCCAATCACCATATCGGAGAGTTGGGCAATGGCATGAGATCCACGGAGTTGGTTGAGGGCAGTACGTGCCCCCTGTTCGTGTCCTCGGTCACCTTCAGGTCTGCGTAGGTGAGACACGAGGAACATCCCCACGCCTGTCTCTTCAACAAGGGTGCGTAGGGATGTCATGGCATTATCTATGAGACGGCGTTCATCACCGTCCCCCAAGCCCGAAACAACAATAGAAAGATGATCCAGAATAATCCAAGAACAGCCACAAGAACGAGCCAGGAATCTAATACGGGAAAGTAAGTTATCAATACCGCTACTGCCCCAATGATCGTAAAGGAAACAACGACCATTACCAACAGTAGCATCGTAACTAGCGCGGAGATCAGCTTCACTGACTCCCTCCTTATTTAAGTGTAGTGGTTTGTTGAGGTGGATTCCCATCAACCCCAAAGCGGTGCGCCGAGGGTTCTCTTCAAGCATGATCATGCCAACAGTCTCTCCCTTCAACAGGAGGTGGTGGGCGATCTCTCGCACAACTGCTGACTTACCTATGCCAGAACCTGCGGTAAGCGTAACCAGCTCACCCCTACGAGAACCACGAGTTACCTCGTTAAGTTCATCCCAAGGGTAGGGTATCGCTTGGATAGTCTCAGTCTTGGAGACTTCCTCCCACAAGTCAGCCCCAGACAAGATGCCATCAGGACGGTACGCTTTAGCGTTCCATATTGCCTGAATGATTTCATCTGCCTTACCGTTGACCAGACACTCGTTAGCGTCCTTCATCGGTAGTGATGCAATCTTAGCTTTGCCTGGGCTGAACAACTCGGCGCACTCGCTTGCCGCCGCTTGACCTGGTTCATCCATGTCGAACATCAAGATTATCTCATCGAATAATTCGTAGTAATCGAAGTTCAACTTCATGTGCTTCTTAGCACCTTGAGCACCGTTAGGTACGGAGACCACAGCCCACTTGTTACCTTGGGATTGACTCACGCTCATCGCATCAATCTCACCCTCAGTAACTACCAGCTTCTTCCCTTTGCCCCACAAGGGAGCACCAAAGGGGAGAGCCTTGGTAATGTCACCCAGTACCTTGAAGCTCTTGTCAGAGCCTCGGATCTTCTGGGCAACCATTGTCCCCGCCTTGTCATAGTAGGGGGCAATCTGTACTTTCTTTCCTGCTAGTTCACCGACTTGGTATCCAAATTTACGGCAGGTATCTTCCCGAATTTTTCGTTTAGATAAATCCATGAACTCACCAGTGATGAGATCACCTGCACGTTTCTTTGGGCTAGGGGCTGGTGTAGTGCCATCCCCCTTAACATGAGCTTGGCAACTGAAACAGAACTGGTGCCCATCAGAATACAAAGAGTTGGCATCTGACGAACCGCAGTTGTCACAAGGTATGTGTCTTAAGAAATTGCTTTCGTCCTGTTCCATGTAATATCGCTTTTCCAATTAGTTCGGGTATTTGAGGTACTACGGCGTTTCCGAGTTGCTTAAGTCTGTCCACTCGGTTGGGAACCCCATGAGCCACTCGACCCAAGTTGGGTTCAGTTGCCCAGAAGTTTTCGATTGGTTGTCCGTCCACTGTACTGCAACGTCCAAGGTATCCCAGCTCGGCTTTCCATTCCTTACCCTGCCGCCAAGATAACCCCCCTTGTGATCCCGTGTGGTCGGTGTCGGCCACCGCCTGTGAGGTGTAGGACTCAAGGAGTCCGTTACTGCTGCACCTAGATTCCACCCATGTTTCCCCGATAGATGGCTCGGGGCTATCCCATGCCCTCCCGTCATCGCTGTGGGGGTAGGAAATAATCCAGATCCTGTCCCTTTGGTGAGGGGCACCAACGCTGGAAGCGGGTAAACAATGCCATTCCGCATCATACCCGATCTCAAAGAGCGACCTGAGCACTTGATCCAGTCCTCTAGAGCGAAGGGCTGAGACGTTTTCAATGATGACAAACTTCGGGCTGGTTTCTTTGATGAGTCTGTGAAACTCCCACCAGAGTCCTGATCTCCCACCTTCGAGACCCTCCCCTTTTCCTGCGAGGCTAATGTCTTGACAGGGGAAGCCCCCACAAATAACGTCAATTGTTCCAAGGTCACTTCCTTTAAGTGTAGAGACATCGGGGTATATAGGCACATGAGACCAGTGTTTCTTCAGGACTCGCTGTGCCTTCTCATCTACCTCGCAAAATGCAACCGTCTCAAACCCTTGCGTACTCTCCAGCCCTAAGCTGAAGCCTCCTATACCTGAAAATAAATCCAGAACTTTAAGTGGTTGCATATGTCTCCTGTTAGTTGTCGATCCCCTCAGCTTTGAGCCATGCGGCTACATCAAAGCTCGGGCAATCCTTATGAACATCAGGGAAGTCCCGATGACCTTGGATTTTAGCTTCAGGGTAAAAGCCCTTGAGTGTCTTCAAGACATCCTTAAGGGACTCGAATTGTTCAGGGGTAAAGTTGTTGGCAGCTTTGTTGTCAGAGGAGTTGACCCCACCAACCATGCAGATACCAACCGACTGGCTGTTGTAACCTTGGACATGAGCACCCGCCACGTCATGGGGGCGACCCTCTTCCACGGCACCGTCTCGGCGGATCACGTAGTGATAGCCAATACCAAACCAACCTTTGGCTCGATGCCAACGGTCAATATCCTCTTTGCCTAAGTTCATTTTTTCTGAGGTGGCTGAACAATGCACCGCAATAAACTCAGTTTTATCTCGTTTTTTATAATTCATTTTGGAGGCTCCGTGAGCCACGCATCGGGTATCTCTTTGTCGGCATAGAGAAAGCCGTTCTTCACACACCAGTCGGCGTATGTCGTGTTGCTTCTCTTAGCAATCTTCCCTTTGCTGTTAGAAAATACGAACCGAATATCCAGGTTCGGATGCTGTTTCTTTACAAGCAGGTGTTTCTGCCTATCTGCGGTAAGAAACCTTCCCTTCGATTCAATGATAATGCCGTTCTCTAAAACGAAGTCTGGTGTGTACTTCGCTGTTCGCTCTGGCTTGATGTAAGGGATGACAAGCTCCTCGAAAGTAAACTTGACACCCTTACCCTGTAGCTCCTGAGCCAACTTCTCCTCCAGCCCAGAGCGGAACCCGTAAACAAGTCCCACCTCTGTTGCTGAACGAGACTTAGAAATCCGCAGTTTCGTCCTCTTCGCTGGTTTCTTCGTTGAAGTCATCGTCTGCTTTTTCTTTTGATACGTACCCTTCCTCTTCACCGAAGCCGAATGAACCAGCTCCGCCGCCTGAGAACTCAACCAAGTCGATGACTTGCACGGCTCGTACACGCAGGGATAAACCTGCACCTGCAATAGCTGTGTAGTAGGGGAGAACTTCGTAAGAGACTTTGACCTTAGAGCCACCTGCGATATTCACAGAGGAGTCCAGAGGCTTACCCTTGGAGTCAAACAAAGCGGGACGCTGTTCAAAGCTATCACCACTCTTCATGGTGACCTTTGCCTTGAGCTTGAAGCGGAAGGTGGTGTTACCCGTCTCTTCATCGGCTTCGTACCCAGCAGTACCCTCTTTAATTTTTTTGCCAGGATTTTCTTTCTTAGCTTTTGCAATAGACTGAGCCAACTGTTCATCCAAAAAGGAGATGACACTGGTTGCCTCTTCAGTTGGAACTTGAAGAGACAACTTGTATTCACCGTCAGGATTAAACTTTGTGTCGGGCTTAGTTAGGTACGGATACTGGGCAATACCAGCAGGGGTCACGTACCGTGGGGTTTTAGATTTTTTCATGGTGTCCTTATTTCAAATAACCATCATATGCTTCTCGCATTTCCCGAATAATACGGTTGCGTTCAGCCACAGTTTTGGCAGTGCGGAAAGTGCCATCAGGGAGTCGGATCAGGAACATAGGTTGCCTCTCATGTGGATTTATCCAATTGTGCAACTTTTTGAAATGTTCCAGATCTGGAAGGATTTAGGCAAAGCAATAGCGTGAATCTACTACCTTAGAGACATCCAAGGTGCCGTGCTCTGGTATCTCAGGCATGGCTTCTCGTTGTTTCTCTGAGAGCTGCCCCTCGATCTCCTCACGGAAAGTCCCGAGGACATCTATGGTGTCATAGATCTCCACAAAGGATTCGCGGATGATGTAAAACAATTTCTCTACATCTCCTGCGGTTGTCCCAAAGCTGTCATGGATCATCGAGAAGTTCTCAACACCTTCCTGACTAGCACGGGCAACACACAACATGAGGTGAGCGGCATCACAGCTATGTACAAAGTTGGGGGCAATGCCCTGGCTCTGCTTACGGCGATCCAGCTTATCCTTATCCTGCTTCATGGTGAGGTAAACCAGCTTCCCGTTGATAGCTGTCTTGATCCTACGATCATTGACATCAGCGTATGCTTGCATCACAGGGAAACCAATGGGAGTAGTCCAGCGCACAGGGAGTTGCTCTGCGGCTGCTAGGGATGCTACCCCTTGTAACCACTTCATTGCCTCCGCTGCCTTAACCAAGGTCAGGTTCACAGCCTCCCAGATCTTCTTAGCCATGTAGCTAGCCGCCATGTACCCATCACGGGAGAAGGGGAAGGTGCCACCCAAACGTTGTGCCTCAAGACGGGCGGGGGTGATCAGGTCTTCCATGAGCTGTTCACGAAACCCAAACTCCTTAGACCCATACGGCAGGGTCATGACGCTACGCTTGGTTGTCTTGCGGGTAATCCCGAACTTCAGCCACTGTTGAGCTAGGGTCTTGGTTCCCTCCTTGACGTAGGGTGTGCCCTGATCGCTGTGAAGCAGGGTGTCCTCAGTGCCCTCTTGGGAGTCCTTGGTGACCATCTCGATCACCCTGTCGGCTACTCGCTGGTACACATCTTGGGGGACTGGGTTGGGAACAAGGTTAACTGCTGATCCTCCTCGCTCATCTCGGAGCATGGCTGAGAAGTGTTGCAACCCAGAGCATGAACCGTCCAAAGCCACGGGCAACTTTGATATGAACGATTCACCATGCTCAACGTAACCTGCCCACTCAAAACAGAAAGCAAGAAACTGCCATGGTTTATCAATGCTAAGACCATTGATCTCTGTGCACCATCCTCGGTTGTCGTAGGGGTTGTTAGCAATGGAAACAATTTCATCTTCATTCTCCAAGATCCACTCAACACGTTCTTCAAAACTAACCTTGTCATTACCTGCCAGGTTAGAGCCATGGATTGCCAACCACTTCCAGCCCTCAGAACCCAAGGGCTTACCATTGGCAAACCTGAGGAGTGCCTTCTGAGGATCTGATCCCTGAGGGTTCAGGTGTGGTACAGCATAGATTCTCCCACGGAAGTCCAATTGATACGGGAAGAAGATCCTGCGGAACTTCTCGTACCTTGAGGCTATGTTCAGGGAGATGTTAAAGCCGATCCGCTTACCAGCCAGAGACAGGTTCTGGATGTGGATCTTGGCTGCTTGGATACGGTAGTCCTTACGTGCCTCCTCATTGGTCTCAATGTCGGCTGGAGTTGGGGGCATCTCAATACCCTCACGGTTGGGAAGACCTGCAATGGTAGAGCCATTATCCCAGAGTTCCTTCATAACCGCTAAGACTTGGCTGTTGATCTGCCATGGTGTTCTCTGGAGGCTGTTGATAGCTGAGTACACAATAGGCATATCCACCTGTTGCAGTTCTTGGAGGTACGCCTGGTTCTTGGTCTTGACCAACTTCAGGGGTTTGATGTTGGAGGAGATGTACCCACCATCGTAGGGGTCAGTCCAATCCTTAGGCTTGACCACCATAGGCTCGTAGACAGGACGGAGCATGGAAGCTACATCATTCCGCTTTTCGATCCACTCGACAGTCTCAGGAGTAGGACGGACGTATTTGATAGACTGGTTCTTGTCTGCCTTCTGGTGGGCAACCTCGACAATCCCTAGGGTGTCTATGAGCAGGTCTAGTAGCTTGATCCCCACATGGAGGCGGTCAACCCGTGACCACTTATCCCAGTGATCAATCTTCTCAGCCTGACGTACAGCATAGTAATGCTTATAGTGTTGGGCTGAACGCTTCTTAGCACCCAAAACAAGTTTCTCGTATTGCTTACGTTCACTTGCTCGGATCTTTGCAAAGCGTAGCTCATCCTCGACTGCGGTACCAATACCCACAGCAACAAACTGGAGGGTTCGTGCTGAGGAGATACCACTCAAGACATTCTTGAGGGTCAAGAAGGATAGTACATTGGTATCAATATCCTTGAGCTTGTAATAGGCTGATGCCCTGCGTGTAACGTTGCCTGATCCTGCTTCCTCAATCCACGCTGCGATAGCCTTAGAGAGAATCTCTAGGCGGTGCGATAGTATGGTCTGTCCGTATGCCGTACCTTCTTCACGGCTTGCTCTCTTGGCGTAGTCAATGCTTCTGAAGTATTTCTCTGCACCCCTACGGGTCATATCCTCTTCAAGTTGGATTTGGAGTGACATTAAGTCTTCCTGAGGTTCAACCATATCTTTCATTTAGTAGTCCTTAGAGAGTGTACTTGTAATAATACCTAGAGAAAGATCTCTCTAGATATTCTTTAGATTATCCAATTGTGCAACTTTTTAGGTCATTGATTCCTCCTCGATGTGTCACAGAATCTGTCACAAAATTTGACAGTAAATACTTATACCACAGAAACAGTTAAAAATCTAGAACTATCTTGTTAAAAAAAGAGTTTTATACCCTGAGATATAA